>Ga0316600_10000015_pt1 | contig 213642 bp, 197 predicted proteins | sample OWC_soil_day5_CT_FD_207652 | JGI IMG/M metagenome (GOLD analysis project Ga0316600, IMG submission 207652) | Wetland soil microbial communities from Old Woman Creek delta, Ohio, United States - OWC_soil_day5_CT | ecosystem: Environmental > Terrestrial > Soil > Wetlands | place: USA: Ohio... | reverse complement strand
TCCATCGGTTGAGGTCTTTCGTGTCTGCGTGGTAGCAACACGAAAGTCTTCGCCGATGGACTGCCGGAAACGTCAAACTCCTACTGCCACCCCGGCATAGCCGGGGGGTCTCCCGCTGACGCTAGGATGGTGGTTCGCAACGCTGACGGCTCGCCGCGCTTCATCGTTGGCGTAACGATGGACGTGACCGAAAAGCGGCACGCCGAGGAACGGATCGCCTACCTGTCACAGCACGACGCGCTCACCGGCCTGCCCAACCGAGAAGCGATGATGGTCCGCCTTGCCGACGGCATTTTTGCCGCCACGGCAACGCAGGCGCGCTTCGGCCTTCTCAGTGTCGACATCGACCGGTTCAAGACACTCAATGACCTCTACGGGCACGCAGTTGCCGATCGGGTGCTGAAGGAAGCGGGGAGACGCCTTGTCGACATTGCCGGCGAAGGTCTGGTTTTCCGACCGGGGGGTGACGAATTCGTCGTCATCTCCAACGATCCGGACCAGCCGAACGCGTCGCGGCGACTGGCGGCGCTGGCTCAGAGCGCCTTCTCGGAGGACATCATAGTCGACGATAAGGTTATCCGCGTCGGAATCAGTATCGGCGTCGCAACCTATCCGCTTGACGGCGATAGCGGCTCCATGCTGCTCGCCAATGCGGGCGCAGCGCTCTACCACGTCAAGTCCGAAGCACGCGGTTACGTCCGCGTCTATGAATCCAAGACCGACCAGCTCATTCGTGATCGCTGGGCACTGCAGGCCGACCTCGGCCACGCGTTGCGCAACGGGGAACTCTCCCTTCACTTCCAGCCTCAGGCGGAAATCAACGGTCGCGTCTTCGGGTTTGAGGCGCTGATGCGCTGGACGCATCCGACCCGTGGCCCGATTTCGCCGGAGAAGTTCATTCCGCTGGCCGAGGAATCCAACCTCATCCTTGATATGTCGGCCTGGGTGTTGACCGAGGCCTGCCGCACTGCTGCGAGCTGGACGCATCCACTTACCGTCGCCGTCAACCTTTCGCCGATTCAGTTCCAACACGGTGAACTGCCGCGGCTCATCCAGCAGACGCTTATCGACACCGGCCTGCCCCCCTCGCGCCTTGAGCTCGAGATCACCGAGGGCATCCTGCTCGGCGATTTCGCCCACATCGTCAGTATGTTGAGACGGATCAAGGCGATGGGCGTTCGCATCGCCATGGACGATTTCGGCACAGGCTATTCCTCGTTGTCCTATTTGCAGGCTTTTCCTTTCGACAAGATCAAGATCGACAAGGGTTTCATCCAATCGATAGGCCGCACCGAACAGGCGACGACCATCATCCGGGCCGTCATCGGCCTCTGCCGAGGCCTTGGCATTCCGGTTATCGCCGAGGGGGTCGAGACCGAGGAGCAACGGAGTTTCCTGGCGCAGGAACACTGTCCGGAAATTCAGGGCTACATCGTCGGCCGGCCGGCTCCGATCCAGGTTTATAGCCGGATCGTCGACAGTCTGGACTCGGTTGGCACGGTTTGAGGCTCAGGACAGCGCCGCGCCGGGCAGTTCGGCCGCCAATGCGTCGACGGCGGCGCGAACGCGCGTTGGTAGGTAAGGCGCCCTTGGCCAAACGGCGTGAATGTCGGCACGACGCCCCTCGGTCGCCCTGGCAAGCAGAGCCACAAGGCGCCCCTCGCCAACCGGACGCTGCACCAGCCAGCAAGGCAGATAGGCGATACCGAAACCGGCGAGCGCCGCCTCGGCGATGGTCTCGATATCATCAAGGCCAACGCGCCCGTCGATCGTCACCTCGCGCAGACCGCCACTTTTGTCCGGAAAGCGCCAGCGTTCGTTACGCCCTTGGCGCCGGTAGACGATACAATCATGGACCATAAGGTCATCAAGGCTAGCAGGCGAGCCTCGCCGCTCAAGATAACCCGGTGCAGCTACCAGAGTCATACGCTGCCGCATCAATAGGCGCACCATCAGGGTGTCGCTGTCACGGATCGGACCACTCCGCACGGCAAGGTCGAAGCCCTCATCTATGAGGTCGACCTGCCTGTCGCTGAAGTCGATTTCCAAAGACAGCTGCGGATGCCGTCGGGCGAGTCCAAGTAGTATCGGCGCCACACAGCGACGGCCGAAGGAAAGGGGCACCGACACCCGCAACCGTCCATTGACCACCCGCCGCCCCGTTTCGATCAGCGCTCGACCGGCGCGGATATCAGCCAGCCCTCGTCGACAGTGGCTGAAAAACGCCTCGCCATCCTCGGTGAGTCTCTGTTGCCGCGTGGTACGATGGAACAACCGCGCCCCAAGTCGCGCCTCCAACCGCGCCACCGCCTTGCCAACCGCCGACCGCGTCAGATGAAGCCGCGCCGCCGCTGAAGAGAAGCCTCCGGCTTCGGCTGCTTCCACGAAAACCACAATGTCGTCGAGAGACTCTGGCATGTCGCCTCTGTAGAATTCAGGGAACCAAACTAGGGACGATTTATCGTCACCGCATCCTCGATAGCTACGATAGCTTACCGGTGCTCGATCGCAAACCCCTCTGAGTTTTCGTAGGGTCCCTATGATGATTTCCACCATTCGGCACTGGCGACAGGCCGGTACCGGCCGCGGCAGTCTCAGCTTCGTCACCGCCCCGAGGCCCATTCCCTATGCCGGCGAGGTGCTGGTAAGGGTAACGGCAGCCTCCCTCAATTACCGCGACAAACTGGTGCTCGAAGGGGGCGTCGGCCTCGCACCGCGGGAGCCGATCGTTCCGGCCACCGATTTCGCCGGTGTGGTTGAAGACGTTGGAGACGGGGTCACCACCTTTCGGCGTGGCGACCGCGTGGTGAGTACTGTCGCGCCCGATTGGTTCGATGGGTCCATACCAACGCCGAACCTGCCTCTGGTGCCAAGCTTCCGCAGCCTATCCATGCCCGGCGCCCTCTCCGAATATGTCGTCCGCCCCGCCTATACGCTGGCGAGATCGCCCGACACCCTTGATGACGCTGAAGCGTCGACGCTGCCGATCGCCGCGCTAACGGCCTGGTATGCCTTGATCGAGCGCGGTCGTCTCAAGCCCGGCGACAACGTTCTGATCCATGGCACTGGTGGCGTTGCCCTATTTGGTCTGCAATTTTCCAAAATGGTCGGAGCCATCGCGCTTGTCGTCTCATCCTCGGACGACAAGCTGACCGCCGCTCGCAACCTTGGCGCCGACCACCTTCTCAAGCGCGACACGCCAGACCTCGCCGCCGAGGTGAGGCGTTTGACCGGCGGTCGCGGCGCCGACCACGTTCTCGAAACGATCGGAGGGGCCAATTTTGCCCTGTCTCTGGATGCGGCGGCGCCTGGCGGTCGCATTTCGCTGATCGGCCAGATCAATGGCACCGAGCTCGCCGGCAACGGCCTGCATCTTGCCCGCAAACGCCTTGTCGTCGAGGGCATCGCCGTCGGCCACCGTCGCGCTTATGACGAGATGCTGGGCGCCATCGACGCTGCCGGGCTGAAACCGGTGATCGACAGCCGCTTTGCCCTCGCCGATCTGCCCGCTGCCCTTGATCGGCTTGACGCAGGCCCGTTCGGCAAAATCGTCATTGATGTCACCTGAACCTGGCACCCCAAGCTGTGGGGACCAGCTCTCTTCCGTTGTGTCGCGCGTCGCGGGCGCATAGTTTGCGCTCAAGGCCGCGCCTTTCGTCAACAAGCAGCGCTGGCAGCCGGGAGAAACGCAATGGAGAATTTCACCTTCCTCAACCCGACGAAGATCATCTTCGGCCGGGACACCGAAGCATCGGTCGGAACGGAAACCGCGCGCTACAGCCGCAAGATCCTGCTCCATTATGGCGGCGGTTCCGTCAAGGCTTCCGGCCTTTACGACCGCGTCTGCGCCTCGCTCAAAGCGGCCGGCGTCGAGTGGATCGAGCTGGGCGGTGTCAAACCCAACCCACGCCTTTCGCTGGTTCATGAGGGTGTCCGCCTTTGCAAGCAGCATGGCCTCGGCTTCATTCTGGCGGTCGGCGGCGGCAGTGCCATCGATTCAGCCAAGGCGATCGCCATGGGCGCCGTCATCGACGGCGATGTCTGGGACTTCTACATCGGTCGAGGCGCCCCCACGGATGCGCTGCCCATCGGCACCGTGCTCACCATTCCCGCCGCCGGCTCGGAATCGAGCGACGGCACGGTGATTACCAAGGAAGAAGGCTGGCTGAAGCGCGCCGTCGGCGGTCCGTTCCTCTATCCCCGCTTCTCCATTCTGAACCCGCAGCTCTGCGTCACCCTGCCGCCTTTCCAGGTCGCCTGCGGCGCCGCCGACATCATGTCGCACTTGATGGAGCGCTACTTCACCAATGTGAAGAACGTCGCCTTCACCGACCGGCTGATCGAGGCGACGATGAAGACCGTCGCGGCGCAAGCCCCCAAGGTGCTGGCCAACCCGGACGACTACGACGCTTGGTCGGAGTTGATGTGGGCCGGCACCATCGCCCACAACAACCTCCTCAACACCGGCCGCATCGGCGATTGGGCCTCCCATGACATCGAGCACGAAGTGTCGGGCATCTATGACGTCGCCCACGGCGCCGGCCTCGCCGTCGTGTTCCCGGCCTGGATGAAATACGTCTTGCATCACGACATCGACCGCTTCGTGCAGTGGGCGGTGCGGGTCTGGAACGTCGAGCTCGACGTGTTTGACAAGGAAGCAACCGCTCGCGAAGGCATCGCCCGTCTTGAGGCCTTCTTCCACAAGCTCGGCCTTGGCACGACCCTCGCCTCGCTAGGCATTCACGACGACCGCATCGACGAGATGGCGCGAAAGGGGACCAATGACGACGGTCGCACGCTTGGCAACTTCGTCAAGCTCGACAGCCGCGCCGTCGCCGACATCCTGCGTCTCGCCCGGTGAGTTTCGGGCGGCGGAAGATCAGTTCTCCCGCCGCCGCACCGACCAAGCGACAAACCAGGGCGGACAGCGGCCACCTGTGATCCGCCCCTGTTGCCAGATCAACTTGCCCCGCAAGGGTGCCGGCAGCGGCGCCGGATGCGGGGCAAGATTGAGCGTCAACATCAGGTCTTTCGCCTCCCCTTCCCATGTGACGCGGATCACGCCGTCATCGACGCTCCAGGCGCCGCTCTTCCGGATGCCCGCGCAAAGCGGCGCGACCTCCTGCCGACGGACCCGCAGAATGGCCCGATACCAATCAAGCATGCGAGCGTGGTCCGGCAGGCGATGTTCGCTCCAGTCGAGCCGGGCGGCCGCAAAGGTGGCAGGATCGAACGGATCCAGCAGATTGTCGGGATCAACCGCGAAGGTCGCTACCCGCCCGTCACGCACGGCCGCGGCAAAGACCGATCCGAGATCGGAGAAGAAGGGAAAGGGTGAACTCGCCGCCCATTCCTCACCTTGAAAGAGCATGGGAATCTGCGGCGCCAGCAAATAGACGGCCGCCGCCGCCCGACAGGCTGCCGGCCGAGCCAGCATGCTGATGCGCTCGCCACGCGCCCGGTTGCCAACCTGATCATGGTTCTGAAGGAAGGAGACCAGGGCGGTTGGCGGCAGAACCGCACCCCCCTCCTCGCTGTCGGCCCGGAACCCCTCGGCCAGCGCCCGCGCAAGAACATCCGGCCGCCCCGCGCAGTCGGCATAGTCCTTGTCGGTCTCTCCGGTAATGGCGGCATGCAGAGCATGGTGGAGATCATCGTTCCACTGACCGTCAAATCCGCCGGCCGCCGAGACACGATCGGCTTCCAGTTGCGCGCTTTCCAGGACGAGATGGATCCTGCGGCCCCCCCCTGCAGCTCGCGCCGCCTCGGCGATCACCGCCAGAACATGATCCGGTTCTATGTCGCGGATCTCGTGGGCGGCGTCGATGCGAAGGCCATCAAGATGAAATTCGCCGATCCACATGCGAACATTGGCGAACACGAGGTCGCGCATCGACGTGCCCCCGCGCCGTCCGTAGTCGACGGCTTCGCCCCAGGGTGTGGCGTGAAGATCGGTGTGAGCCGGGGCCAGGAGCGGCAGATAATTTCCCTCCGGTCCGAAGTGGTTGTAGACGACGTCGAGCAGAACGGCGATGCCCAGCGCGTGCGCCTTGTCGACAAAAGCCCGAAAGTCGTCCGGTCGGCCATAGCGGCTGTCCGGAGCAAACAGCAGCACACCGTCGTAACCCCAACTCCAGCGGCCGGGAAAATCGCCGACCGGCATCACTTCAATCACCGTGATGCCGAGCGATTTCAGATAGGGAAGCCGCGCAGCGGCGGCGAGAAACGTACCATCGGAAGTGAACGTTCCAATGTGCAGCTCGTAGATCACCGCTTCGTGCCACGGAAGTCCGCGCCAGCGGGCATCGGTCCAGCGGAAGGCATCGGGCGCAACGACCTCGCTCGGTCCGTGCACGTCCTCAGGCTGGAAGCGGCTGGCGGGGTCGGGGACAGTGCTGCCGTCCGGCAGCAGGAAGCGATAGCGGATGCCCGCCGAAGCGGGGATAACAAGCGTGAACCAACCGTCGGGTTCCCTAGTCATCGGCAATGGCGCGCGTCCATCGATGACCAGAAGAATGGCGGCTTGCTCAGGCGCCCACAGACGGAAACTGACGAGACCATCGTGCCAGACAGCACCAAATTCCGCCGGCACATGCCCCACTTGGGCGGCCGGCCGAGCGGCGGGCATCGACATGTCCATCCAGGCGTCTCCCGTTGACGGCCGTCGAGGCGACCGGTCGGCGAACGCCATTGTGGCCGGGGAGCGCCCTGCAAGCAACCGGCAAATGCCGGAACTTATAGCTAGGTCTGGATCAACCGCTGTCGGGCGCGCAGGCGCTCGCGATGCAAAGAATAGAGCCCGCTGGCCACAATCAGCGAGGCACCAATAGTGGTCGCCATCCCCGGTACGATGCCCCAGATCAGGTAGGAGACGACCGTGGCCGATATCATCTGAACGTAGCTGAAAGGCGCGAGAAGCGACGCTGGCGCCATGCGATAGGCAAACACGCAGCAGATCTGCCCGATGGCAAAGAAAATGCCCCCGGCCACGCCGAATGCGGCCTCGTGCCATGAGGTCTGGCTGATCTCCGGCCAGACCAGAACGGTCGTCACGGTAAGTCCAATGACCGATGTCCAGACCATCATGGTTTCGGCGCTGTCACGCACGGCTTTCCGCGTCAGGATCGTCGAAAACGCACCGACGAAAGCAGCCATCAGCGTGAAAATGGACGCATAATGGAAGCTCGACGTTCCCGGCTGGACGATGATCAGCACGCCGCTGAAGCCGACCAGGGCGGCAAGCCAGCGGCGTGCACCGACAACCTCTCCAAGGAGAACGATCGAAAGCGCCATCACGAACACCGGCGCCACAAAGGCTATCGCCGTCGCATCGGGGATTTGCTGGTACTGCAAACCGAGCAGGAACAGAATCGTGCCGCAGATTGCTGTCAGCCCGCGCAGGATATTGAACCAGGGATGTCGAGGGTAAAACACGGCCCCGCCCTCGCGACGTAGCGCAAAGGGTACGGCGACGATCACGTAGGTGAGGTTCCGCCACCAAGCGATCTTCTCGGCGCTCGCCTCGTGCTGGATGAACTTGGCGCCGACATCGCAAGCCGCGAACAAGAAGGTCGACGCGACGATCAGGGCGATGGCAAACAATATCTGTTCGTTGACGCGCGACAGCCCGGCGTCGACCGTGGGAGACATGGTTTGGGAAGTCACTTTGCTTCGCCCGAAAAAGCCGGCAGCAGAGCGAGGCCAGCTTAGGATGGCACAATTGCCACCCTCTGGATGAAACGATTTTGGGGCGAAGACAAGGCAGGAAGGAAAAGTATGACAAAAAATCTCTGGTTGCGACAAAAGGGCATGAACGCCCGGTAAACCGATCAGGACAAATAGCTCGCCAACGATAGGTTGGCGATCTTGCCGATGGCCGCGTACGCCGCCTCCAACTGCGCCTCGTAGTTGGACATGTTGGCCGCCACGGTGGTGATGTCCACCTCGCTGAGATTGGAGATCACATCCGCCGTATTGGTCTGGTAATCTTCCTGGGAACTGACAGCCGACTTGAGATCCGACGAAGCGAGCGACAGCTTGGTTTGAACATTCGCCATGCTGCTGATCGAACTGGCCAAAAGGTCGATGGCATTGGTCACGGACGTGCTGTCGGTCGAGCCGTTGGCAATCGTCGAGATGGCCCAGAGCGCCTGCCGGAAACTGTCATCGTTCGCCGTCACGCCGTAGGAGATGCTGCGGCTCGATGAAACCCGAACGGACGTCTGCTGGTCGTTGCCCTGATAATAGTCCAGTTCATCCTGGGACGTCGCAGTCGATCCCTCGATACTGTCGATATCGACGGGTTCGGTATCGATGGCGCTGCCGGCAAACAGATACCGGCCGTCGAGCTGGGTATTCATCAGCGACACGACGCTTTCAAGCGTCGATTGGGCCGTGGCCTGCAGCGTGTCCGAGCTGATCGTCGACGAGGCGAGCGTTGCCTTCAAACTGCTGAGATCGTCGAGGATCGATCCGACTGCATTATACATGGTCTCGACGCGGCTGCTGGCCGTGTTGCCAGCCTCTTCGTAGGCCTTGGAGCGCGTTATCGAGGCCTGAAGCGAGACGACACTCCCCGCTTTCGAGCCAAGTCCGCCGTAATCACCCGAAACTTGTCCGGACGCCTGCTGCTCCGTGGCCTCTGCCTGCTTGACCTGAATCCGCATGGCTGCCTGGAGCAGGCTCTGGGACGATGCAAAGGTGGCGACGCGCATGGCCATGCGTTATGTTCCCTTCCTCGCGACAACCCGGCCGCATCGGTCAGCTCACGGCCGAAAGCAGCGAATCGAACATTTCCTTGGTGATCTGAATCACCTGCGCCGCGGCCGAGTAGAGCGTCTGGTAATCCTCGAGCTTGGCGGTTTCCTCGTCGACATTGACGCCCGACTGCGAAGCGATGCTGCTGGAGAGCGACGACTGCAGCGTCTCGGCTGACGTTTCCGCGTCCTCAGCCGTCGAGGCTCGGCTCGCAAAGGCGGATACCACGCGAGAGGCATACTCGGTCAGCGTGCCGCTCATGGTGCCGATGCTGCCGACGGCACTGTAGCTGTAAGAGGTCGTCAGCGCCGAATTGAGGGCGTCCGCGACCGTGGTCGAGCCGGTGGTCAGCACGGCCTCTCCCGTCGTTGTCACGTCGGTTTCCAGCGTGCCGACGGCAAGAGTTCCGGAATCCTTGAGGAGACTGGACGAAACCGAAATGTTTGAGGCGGAACTGCCGATGAAGACGGCATTGAAGCCGAAGAAACTCGAGAAACTCTGACCGTTGATCGAACTGTCGAGCGCACCGATGGCCACACCAGAACCATCGGTCTCCGAACTGATGGTCAGCGTGCCGTCCGAGTTCACAGACGCGCTCACGCCATCGATGCCATCAACCGCCGACACCAGCGCATCGATCGAGGTGTAACTGGAGAGATCGAGATCCGAATACGAGGTCAGGTTGCCATCTTCATCGACAAGGGCGATGCGCACCGTTCCCGAGGCCGAAAAGCTGGAGACGTCGTCGAGATCGGTCGTTCCGGTGAGACTGTCGGGCGCCGGCACGGACGAACCATCGGCGACCGCCGCATTGACCGAAGAGATCAACTTAGCGGCCAGCGTGTCGAGTTCATCCTGAGCGCCAGACAGGGTCTCGTCCCGCAAGGTCAGAAGGCCGCCGATCTCACCGTTGGTAATCGTGCTGGTGATATCGTTGCTGTCATCGACCAGGATCGATCCGGAAGCGCCGACGGAAAGCTCATGGACCCGGTTCGACAGAAGCGTCGTGCCTCCCGTGGTCCTGATGGACACCGCGCCGGACGAACTCGTCGTTGTGGAAATGTCCAGCAGGCTGGAGATCGTCTGGATTGCCGAACTGCGCTCGTCTTCAAGATCGGCGGTCGACTGCCCCTTCGCCTTCGCGGCAACGATCTGGTCGTTGAGCTTGTCGATCTTGTTGAGCGCCTCGTTGACGCTATCGACGTCATCGGAAATTTGCTGGTTGGCGTTGGTCTCCAGCGTCGAAATGGACGAGGATATGTCCTGCAACTGGCTGGCGAGCGTGTCGGCGGCCGAAACGAGCGTGCTCTGCGTCGAGTTGTCGTCCGGTGTCGAGGTCAGTTCGGTTACGGCCGTTTCGAGCGAGGCCAACTGCGTGGTGATCGAGGTGCCGCCGTCATCGCTTCCGGTAGTCGAACCCATCAGCGCCTGAAGCTGATCGGTGTAGGTTGCCGTGATCGAAGCCGCCCCAAGATCGGCATTGGAAGACAGCAGCGAGGCGAACACATACTTGTCGACGCCGCCGGTAACCGAAGCGATCGCGGTGCCCGATCCTGTCGAGCCTGATACCGTCGACACCTGATTGGCCGTCTTGACCGTATAGCCATCGACATCGGCGTTGGCGATATTGGCCGAGGTGACGCTGATGCCAACCTGCGCTGCCCTGAGCGCCGACAACGCAATGGAACCGGCAACCGATATCGACATAGGCCGCCTCCTCGTGAAGCGCTGCCAAACGAGCCTCAGGCGAGGCGATCGGGAAGGAGCGAGGTCGGAGACTTCACTCCCCCGGACGAACGAGAGCCGGTTCTGCCGTAAGCCGGCGTGGTCGACAGGCTGTCGTCACGCACCGCGGCCACGACCGCGGCGATGCGGCGCCGCGATGCGCCGATGGCGCCGGCAAGACGCGAGAGATTTTCCTGGGCCAGGCGCTGCACGAACCCAACCCGCAAATCGAGATAGGCGCGCTCCTCATCGGTGACCGGCCCGGCCGCGCTGATCGCCTTGAGAGAGGCCTCGATGTTGGAGGCGAGATTGCTCTTTCGGCCGGTCGTCGCGGCAAGCGAAGCGGGCATGCCGCTGGCCAACAGGGCGTTTTCGTCGTCGATGACGGCAATCAACTCGGCGATGAGCGCATCGAGATCGTCGATGGCTTGATTGCCCGAAGGCCGGCGCTCAATGGTTGCTTCAGCGCGCATGGCTCTTGTTCCTGTTCTTGTCGAAAGAAAGAATTTTCGCGGGTTCGGACGCCACAGCCAGCTTGCCAATGGAAAGATAGGCGCGGCTGGCTTTGTAGCCGGTGTTGGCCTTGGTGATCGCCGCCGCCGTCTCGGTGCGATAGCGCTCCAAATCGGCGATCACGTCGGATACTTCGCCCTTGAACAAGCCGATGAGGCGGGGATCGCAACCTTCCTTCTGCCGCTGGATATCGCGATGGATACGATCGAGGCGTCTGATCAGCAGTTCGATGGCGTCCTCGATTTCGTCCCTGTCTGTTTTCTTCGTCATTTCAACGCACTGCCGACAAAAGGGAGTCGAACATGTCCTTGGCCGTTGAGATCACCTGCGAGGCGGAGGAGTAGGCCTGCTGAGCGGCGATCATGCTGGAAAATTCTGTGTTGGTATCCGTCGTCGACTCTTCAAGCTCGGATGACTTGATCGCACCGACGCCATCGGAATCGGCAAAGTGATAGGTGGCTCCGGATGAGGTACTGGATGCCGAATAGACTGAATTGCTCAATTCCGTCAGTCCGTTGGAGTTGGAAAAAGTAGCAAGGGGGATCTTGTAGATCGCAACCGACTCGCCATTGCTGTAGTTGGCGGAGACAGTCCCATCCTCATCAATGGTCACACCGGACATGGTTCCGTAGGCGCAACCGTTGGCTTCGCAGGCAATATCAACCGTTGTGCTGGTGCTGCTATCGTCTGGTGTGTACTGGGACAAGCCGTCGGAAGCTCCGGCCGTGCCGAGATCGAGGGTGACAGACATGTCACTGGCGCCATCCGTAAGACCGGAAATTGCCAGAGTCGTCGTTTCGGGGCTTTTCAGCGTGCCGTCCGAATTGAACGTGATTGTAGAAGAGCCGGTGACCGTTGCCCCGGAAACCGTGTTTCCATCGCCATCAGTCAATGTCCCAAACGACATGGACCATGTATTGTCGGTTGTCGTGCTCTTCGTCCAGGTCACATCGAGCGTATATGAAGTGCCCAGACTATCATAAAGCGTAAGCTCACTATTGTAGCTGCTGGTGGCGTCGGCCGGAAGACTTCCGCTAAGGGTGGCGGTTGTCGTCGCGGCCGCATAGCCGGTCAAGGTAGAGGTATCGATGATCTCCAGATTGGTACCGGTCGTGCCGCCAACCACGTTTCCGTCCGCGTCGGTTGGCCAGCCGAGCAATGAATAGCCGTTGTTGGTGAGATACCCGGTGTCATCGTCGACGGTAAAGGCGCCGTTGCGAGTGTAATAGACTTGGCTTCCATCACCGGACGTGACAGCAAAGAAACCATCTCCGTCGACGGCGATATTTGTACTGACTGATGAATCGACCAGAGTGCCACTGGCCAGGATGTTCTGTGACTTCGCCACAGTGACCCCGCCGCTGGAACTGCTGGCCGACCCAGACGACGTCAGCAACGACGAGAAGCTCGCCGAACTCGCCTTGTAGCCGGTGGTCGAGACATTGGCGAGGTTGTTGGAGATGATCGACAGCGCCGTCGACTGGGCTTGCATTGCCGAAACGGCAGCATTCATCGCACCTGTCAGGGACATGGTGACACTCCTCAGGCAGACGTGGTGGTCAGGGAGGAGGAGATCGTGTCGACCGACTCCTGGAGCGACAGCAATGTCGAGCTCATGTCGCTGAGCTGCGAATAGCTCGCGTAGGACATCATCTGGTTCATGAAATCAGTGGTGTCGGTCGGGTTCAGCGGATTCTGGTTCTGGATTTCCTCGACGAGCAGCTGGAGAAACTGCGACGTATCGATAGTCGACGAAGAAGATGAGGAGGATGTACTAGTCGTCGCGGATGATGACGAAGACGACACGGAAGTCGTTGTGGTCATGATAAACCTCACGCGCCCCCGGCCCTTGCTTCCAAGGACCAGAATTGATGAATTTGAATTGCCGTCTTGTTTGGCTTCAATATTTAAACGGGCGGGCGGGGGAAATCAGGCGCGAGAACTTAACGAAAAATCTGAATTCTATTTATTAATGACCGTTAATATTTGAAATCTGCGCAAAGCTACGCTGGCTTCCGATACAGGGTTCGTTGCCAGGGAAGTGCCGGCACAAGCGGCTTGCCAAATCACCGCGTCATCGCGGCAGCGATCAGCGATGAAAGCGCCGACATGGCAGCTTTCGCATTTTGCAAAGGCCTGGAACGAGATTGGTTTACGACGCGGAAGCGTCGTCGTCGCTGGTGAGCGCAAGGATACGCGCGGCAAGATCGCGAGGCGCTCGTATCGGACGAGCCGAGGCAAAGACAGCCCTAAGGGCGATCGCATCGGCCAGAATGCGACGGGCGGATTCCGAGACAACAAGCAGCCGCTCCGCTTCGGCACGAACAGCTTCGGGCCAACGCGTCAAGTCCTCGCCTTGGCGATCGACGAGATCCTGAAACTGGGCTTCGTCCATTCTGGGCAATCCGATCGACTTCTGTTTCAAAAAGTATCCCTCTGCGGGCAAACACAATCAACAGATAAAAAAGCCAATAAAATGTCACGTACTGGAAGCATGAATCGACAAAAAGCCCCGGAAGCGCGAGGACTTCCGGGGCGACTTATCTAGCGACAAAAGGTGCGTCGCCCTTCAGCCGGCAGCTGGCTGTTGATGGTTGGTGCGACGGACACGGCGAACCGGCAGCGCCGTCCGAGTGGGCACCGTCCGTTCGGCCTGGGGCGGCTCGGCCATAAGCCCGAGGAACAGGTTGCTGTCGAAGCTAGCGGTTGGCGGCGGCACGATGCGTGCCGGCGTTTGAGCGTCAGCGGCTGGCAGAGGCTGGATTCCCTCAGTCACCTCTTGATGCGTATCCATTCCGGCAATGCGCGCCCAGGCGTTACGCAATCCGATCAAGCTATCGTAGAGCTTGTGGTAACGCCTGACGACATCCGCCTTTCCAAAACTGACGTGAAGCGAGAGGATATAACTTCTGTACACCCGGTGCAGTTGTTCGGCCACCGCCCCACCCTTGTCGTAATCGAGCGCCTGATCGAGCCCGCGCAAGATGGTCGCCGCCCGCATGACCTTGGTGAAGCATTCCTCGATTTGCTTCTGTTCGCGCGCCCGGATCGCCTGGAGGATGGCCAGCAGCGTGGCATCATAGAGCTTGACGACGGCCACTGTTGGATGCACCGACGCGGCCGCCTGACGATAGGCGGCTGCGGCGAAGCCCATGGAAGAATTCATAAGCGGGTCCCTCCTCTATTTCTTAGGAACTGCTGCTGTTTTGCGAGTCGAGCAAAGCCGTGAGATAGCTGAGCGTCGATTGGGCCGTGCTGATCTTGGCCTGGATCTTCGCATAGCGCGCCGTCAGGTTTTCCTTGTAGGTATCCGCCCGGTCCGTGATCGTATCGATCTGGTCCTGATAGTCGTCGTTCTTGTCTTCAAGGCTGGACACAAGGGTAGTCAGCGAGCCATCGTCGTCGTTGATGGCTGCCTCGGTGATGTTATACAATTGCTCTGCCATGCCGGAAGCTTGAGTAACCGTGACAGACTGACTTGTGCTGCCGGTATAGACAAAGGTGTAGCCTTCATAGGCGGTTCCATCGACGCCCTTGAGACCATGACCGGTACTGGTGACCGTAAACAGTCCGCTTTGGCCATCGACGGTGGCACCGGTGACGTTGCCATCGGCATCCACAGTGATGTCCAGCGTGAAGGTCGATGGCGCGCTGGTCCCGCGATAGAGGATGCCCAGATCGCTCGAGGAACTTTCAAAGGTGTAGGAAAAAAGCTGCTGAATGACATCGGGATCGCTGTTCAGGACATCGTTCAGCGTATCTTCGTCCAGCTCGAGTTCGTTGTTTTCATCGAAGCTGAGGCCGATCGACGACATGGACACGTCATCGAGAGAGAATGCCAGCGCCGAGGCGATCTGTTGGTTGATGCTCCGGATGGTGCTGTCGCCGAACAACACCGAGTCGCTTGAGGCGCCCCCGCTTGACGATGTCTCCTGCTGCGACATCGCCCACTCCCGGTAGGCATTATAGGCGTCGACAAAAGTGGACACCGCGCTCTTGATATCCGTGAGGTTCTGCGCCACCTCGACCGACACGGATTCGCCGTCGTCGGTGGTGCCGGTGAGATAGAACGTCAGGCCATCGACGACATCGTCGATTTCGTTGGACGATCGAGTAACGGTCACACCGTCGACGGTGAAAATGGCTTTCTGCGACGCCTGCAGTTCGTCGGCAAAGTTGCCGCTATCGTCGATAACGCCGAGACTTTGAAAAATACCGTCGTCATCCCCCACCGAGATGGTTTCGCCAGTGTCTACGGTCGTCAGGATGAGTTCGTATGAAGAGTCGGAAACCTTCAGAACGGTTGCCTTGACACCGCTGGTGTCACTCTCGTCATTGATCGCACTGGCAATGTCGGAAAGCGACATATCCTCGGTCACGTCGATCGAGACGCTGCTGCCACTCTCGGTTCCGATGGTGAAGCTGCCCGAAAGGGATAAATCCGAGGACGAGGACGCATAGGTTCCGCTGGCCACCTTCTGCGCCGTAGCGAGTTGACTGACCGTCACCGAATAGGTGCCGGTATCGGTGCCGGAGGCGGCCGAGACGGTGAGAACGGAAGTCGCGGTGGCGCCGCCCACCCCCGTCAGATAGGCCTCGCGTTCGAGGAAGACATCCGTATCGCTCGACGTGGAATCGGTGGCGGCACGGAGGGAGTCCGCCGCCGTCTGAAGCGTATCGAGCAAGTCAGATGCATCGTTGTAGGCGGATATCTTGGACTCGTTGGTGGTGATCTTGGTTTCGTAGGTATCCGCGGTGGCGAGCTTGGCCTGATAGAGTTCGTCGATCAGGCCATCCCAGTCGACGGAAGTCACATCGGAAGACGCGTAGTCGGTGGCGGAGGTCGAAGTTGACGTCGTCGTGGAGGTGGAGGAGGTACTCGAAGTCGTGGTCATTTCCTTGCTCCCGGCGCGTCCGTTCTTCGTAGCGCCGGCGGAGCAGCCGGTTCAGCCGCTCCGCCAGTACGATCCGGCAATTACTGCATCAGCTTCAAGAGGTTCTGAGTCAGGCTGTTGGCCGACGACGCCGCCGCCACCGCGGCCTGCACCATCACCTGCGACGAGGCGAGCTTGGCCTCCTCGGATGCTACGTCGACATCGGCGATGGCCGAATTGGCCGATTCCAGGTTTTCAACCTGCGTCGAGATCGATTCCGAGCTGAATTGGAACTGGCTTTCCTGGGCGCCGATGCTGGCACGGGCGTTCGAGACCGTATCGATCGCCGTATCAAGCGCCGTCAACGCGGTGTTGGCATTGGTCTGGCTCGTCACGTCGAGGCTGCCGACGCCAAGGGTCGTTGAATCGAGAGCCGACAGCGTGATCTTGATCGTATCGGAGCTCGACGAACCGACCATCACGCTGACGCCACCCGAGAACATGTTGTCGCTGGTCAGCAGGCTCTGCGAATTGAAGCGGGTACCGGAAGCGATCGTGTCGATCTGGCTGGTCAACGCCCCGAATTCCTCGTCGATATAGCTGCGCTCGGTGTCAGTCACCGTACCGGAGGCCGACTCGGTGGCCAGCACCTTCATGCGCTGAAGGATGTCGGAGATGTTGGAGGCGCCGCCGTCGGCCGTCTGCAGGACGGCAATGGCGTTGGTGGCATTGGTGGAAGCCTGGTTCAGCGTGGCAACGTCCGACTGCAGGCGGGTCGAGATGGCAAGACCAGCGGCATCGTCAGAGGCCTGGCTGATGCGGGAGCCCGACGCCAGCTTGGAAAGCGACGAGGACTGCGAGGCGGCATTCTGGTTGAGGTAGCGGACAGCGGAGTTGGCGGCGGTGTTGGTCGCGATGACGGGCATTTTGGAACTCTCCCAATCGATGAACAACGTCACCCGTCTGCCGGGAAGACGTCAGCTCGAGGCGTCATCGCCCCTCGCTTCACCCCTTCAACGGACGAGCAAGAACCAACCCGGCGAAAATAGTTCGCCGCACCTCGCTTTTTTGGTTAATCGCGCGTAAACGACTGACGAATATCGTCTTCTGCCTGTGCCAAATGACGGCGCAAATGCTGCCTTCCGCGCTTGAGCAGCGACTCCACGGCCATCACCGTGGTCTCCATGACCTCGGCGATTTCGGCGTTCGACATCGACTCGTGATAGCTGAGGATCACGGCGATGCGCTGCTGGTCGGGTAGCTTGGCCAGAGCGGACTCGAGCAGGCTGTTCATCGACGCCCGATGCATCTGGGTGGGAGCATCTTCCTGGCCGTCGGCCACTTCCGGTGCCGCGTCGAGATCGTCCATCACCGGCTTGCGGCGAAGATCGATGCAGCGGTTGGTGATGACGCGATAGAGCCAGGTCGAGAACTTGGCGCGCCCGATCTCCATGCGCTTGCGATGGGTCCAAAGTTTCAGGAAACTATCCTGGACGACATCGTCGGCATCGTCGGCGTTCTTCAGGATGCGAAGCGCCAAGGCAAAGCCCCGATCGGCGTGCCGTTCGACGAGCCGGGCGAAGGCGCCCCGATCATCATTGGCAATCCGCTCGAGGAGCTTATCGTCCTCGTCCCTCGCGCGCCTAACCGTCTCCTCCGCTACGGACGAGACGAGGGGGGCAGATGCATCGACACGGAACGAGCTCGCAGCAGCAACCATCATCACACACCTCAATACGCCGACGTCAACCGGCCAGAACGTCCCTTACGACACTGAAACGAAGCAACCTGGCAAACCAGGCGCAGAAAATCGACCGAATATAAGAATAATATAAGTATAGGCAAATAGTTCCACGGTCACCGAGGCAAGTTTTACCTGTCGGCAAAACCTGCCTACCGTCCATCCAGAGCCATGACCGACCAAACCCGCGGAATTCCAGCCTTCTTGCATAATTTCGCCCCCCTCGAAGCACCCTGGGCAACTTTTGTCCCAGCAATCACCCATTAAGTGCTGCAAATGGCATGCTATTTTTCTGTTTTCACAACAGAAACAAATCTCTAGCGGACCATTGCAAATAGCGGAAACAACCGGAAAAAACTGCCGCCCGCCTTTGTGAAAAAAGTGCCGGTTTCCCGGGCATCATTCTTTGCCGAGGTCGCACCGCGACCGATATGTCCGCAACGCAATGTATCTAACGGAAACATTCAGCCAAAGATCGCTGAAACTTGGCTTTGACGGAGTGAAGAATTCTCGAACAGCGCTTCGAAAGTGCGCCTGAATGCAGCGCCTCGTCCGTTTTACTTCGGAGACTGGCAAGGAGCCCACATGTTCATCGAACCCAACCGGATGGCGCAAACAACCACCGAACCCGCGCTGCTCGAATGTGTCAGCTTCGATGTTTTCGACACGATGTTGCTGCGCCGATGCACGACGCCAACCGGTGTGTTCGAGGTGGCCTGCCGACTGGCCGGCTGCGATACGACCCGCCCCGGGTTGGTGGAAAGCTTCACGCAGCACCGCAGCCTCGCCGAAGCCAAGGCGCGAAAGGCTGCTGTCAAAGAGACCGGCAGCGGCGAAGTGGCTATCGAACAGATCTATGCCCGGCTTCCTCGCCATCTGTTTGGGCTCGACGAACTCTCCGTTGAGGATTTGGCCGAAGCCGAGTTCCAGGCAGAACTCGCCCTCTGTGTCGCCAACCCCGATATCCTCGCCTTTTATCGGTCCGCCCGAGAGGCCGGAATGCAGACCGGCTTCGTGTCCGACACCTACTGGAATGGCAAGCGACTTGGCCGACTGCTCGCAACCGCCGCACCGGGCCTCACCTGGGATTTCCTGTACGCCTCTTGCGATCACGGCTCATCGAAAAGCGAAAACCTGTTTCGTAAGGTCCTGGTCGGCGAGACATTGAAAGGCCGTCGCATGCTGCACGTTGGCGACAATCCTGTCGCCGACGTGGAGGCTCCCCGACGTCTGGGGATCGAGGCCCATTTTTACCGGCAGGCATCGACCTATTTTGCTGGCCTGCTGCAGCGCGAAGGATCGACCTTTGCCCTCGTTTCCCCCTCCGCCGCCCATGGCCAGCGCCTTGATGGTGGCCTCAGGTCTCTGCGCCGCTGTGTCGCGAACCGTCTCGCAACCGAAGCTGACGCCTTTGCCCTCGGCGCCACCGTTCTTGGGCCGATAATGGCGGCTTTCGATCGCTTCGTCTCCGAAGAGATCGACAGGCTGTCTACTGACGGCCGAAAGGTTGCCGTCGCCTTTCTCGCCCGCGATGGCTTCTTGCCGCATTGCGTCTGGACGGCGCGCAAGGGACCAGCGGCCGGTTATGCCGAGATCAACAGGCGCGCGGCGGCGCTGGCTGCCATCGACGACGCCACCGGCTTCAAGCCGCTGCTTTCCGGAATCGAAAAGATCGATCACGCGGGCGTTGTCGAGATGATCGGCGCCGACAGTCCGCATCTTCGCTCCTTCTTTGTCCGGCAACCCGGCGGCATCGCCGATGGCGAGGCACTTTGCAGCAAGCTGCCGGCGTTGCTGGGCAAGGAGACGGTCAGCAAGCTGGCCGATTCGATGCGGATCGGCTTGTTCGAACACATGCGGCAGGCCATTCCAGATTTCGGCGTGTGCACCGATCTGGTGCTGGTCGACTTGGGTTACAGCGGCTCGGTGCAGAAGGGACTACGGCGCGCCATGAAGTCGGCGGGCCTTCCGATGCGACTGCATGGCCTTTATCTGCTGACCAAGGATGACAGCCTCGAAGCCGACAACGGCGATACGATCCGAGGTTTCATCGATGATCTCACTGTGTCGCCCCAGACCAAATTGACCCTGCTGTCCAATATCGCGGTCCTCGAACAGCTCTGCTCGGCCTCCGACGGCAGTGTGCGTAGCTACCAGGATGGCAAACCGGTGCGCGAACCCGACGTCCGTGACGCCGCACAAATCGAACTCAGCCATCAGGCGCAAGCCGGCGCGATCCACTTCGCCGAGCAGCTTGGCGAATTCGCTGTGGCAGGGCTCGATCCTTTCGCCGACAGCAGCGCGAGAGCCGCCTGGGCCGCCACCCTTCTGGCCCGCCTGCTGCTGATGCCGACCGATGATGAACTGCTGCTACTGGGGGACGCTCGACACGACGTCAACCTCGGCACCAAAATGGTCGTTCCCCTCGCCGACCCCACCAAGGCAGCCGACTGGATGGTCGCGTGGACTTTTTCGGAAGCCGCCGGCATGCCGGCTCCGCCAATGTGGCCGGCCGGCAGCTTTACCGCTCTCTCTCCCGTCGATGGATTCTCTTACATTCTCAGGGGATGCGGACTCCTGCCACGCGAAATCCACGATGACATTCCCTGTGGCAAGGTCGAGGTGACACTGGTGGGCAAGACCGCGGCGAGCCTCGCCAAGGTTACCTGCCGCCGGACCGGCAACAATGACCTGCGCCTTCATATTCCCCTGTCCCGCCAACAAGGCATCGAGGCAGTCGCAATTCCCCTTGGACAGATCGCTTCGCGCGGCCTGCTGCGCGGGGTAACGCTTCAGCAGCACGACAAGCTGCTCCTCCATCATGGTGCAGCCGAGGTTGGACGCCTCGCCGCCGAGCGCCTACATGCCGTCGGTATCAGGTTCGAGGACGATCTGTTCGTCGCCGAACCCGACGGCAAGCTCGTCGTCATGCTGCCGCCGCTCGATGCGAGGTATGCGGTCGTCTCCATTTTATTGAGCCCACTCGCCGTGGGACGGCCGTTATCGCTCGCCGAGGACAATCGGGATCGCGCACCGGCAACGCTGCCATCCCTCTAAAAACAGATCCTCTGTCGTGATGACAAGAAGCGGTTGGGCAGCATCTCCCAACCGCCTATTTTTTACCAAAGGTCTAGCGGACCGCGAACTTCGCCGCCTGACACCAAGCGCCGGGCCTCCGACAAACCCGGCGTGGTTCCTGGATAACCGTCCTGCCTCTGACTCAAGAGCGATCCTGGGCCTCAATCACCTTGAGATAGTTGAGCAGCCGGTTTTCCTCGAGGCGAGCTAGAAGCGAGTTCTGGTGAAACGGCATCAGTTCATTTGCAAGTCGCTCGCTCCAGGAGGCGTCCATTGCAAACAGGACGCCTAGACCGAATACGGCCGGAACTTCGGCAAAGGCCACCTCTTGGCCATCGGCGAGCATTTCGCGTAGAAAATCGTCCACCGCCGTCATGACACCATTTCTCGGTCCTCCTTCTTCAACCGCATAGGCGAAGGCGCCCATTCCCCGAAATCCGGAATTCGGAACGAGGCGGGATCTGCCGGGAATCGCACCGGCATCGAAGGAGAACTCATGGCGATACTCCTGTGGAATTCGCGATGGCTCATAATATTGATCGCGTCTTGCACACGGCCAACCGACATCATGGAGAAAGATCAACAGCGGCTGCTCTTGGTCGCGGCAAATGCCGTTGATTGCTTTGAGCTCGTGATAGACCGTGTACCAGTTGTGATCTCCGTCGATCAACCAAGCATCGGCAGCCTTAATGTCACAAAGCGCTTCGAGGCTGGGGCGGGCATCGTGCCTCACTCTCGGTTCTGCCTCTACCCAACTTAAAAATTCAGGCTTTGGGCATGGATCTATACAGACCAAGCTTCCCTCTGCCCGATTCACAAACTTGGCGAGCAGCGTAGACATGCCGCCGTATTCAGCACCGATTTCGACGACCGCCTCGGCTTTGGCGATCGACAATGATGACAGGATCAGGTCGCCGAGTTCGGCCATCGAATGAATGAGAAGATCTTGCAAGCGAGTCTGTCCTTCGCGGAATTCCATTACCTGGATTATACGCTCGTAGCTGTCGATCCAGGCGACGACGGCCATCCCGCTGTTCGCCCTCCCAAAGGGATACCGACCGCGAAGAGAAGCGGCTGCTCCACGGAGCGAATGACACCGGTGACGAAATCAGAAAGAGCAGCTTGACTTCAAACATCCCAGTCAGAGAAGGCTCTAGGCGGGAAGGCTAGGTACCAAAGTCTGGCACCGTCAACTCGTCAGGCTGGGATTCGGAACGTTTGCAGTATGGAGGCAAGTCCTGGTTCGTCCACAACCACGGCGGCGTCCTTGCAGCTCATCCATTGCCGCTGCCGCTGGGTGCGTTCGGGCCAATCGGGCAGGTTTTCCGTGACCTCGAGGCTGTAGACTTCAACGTCGACGAGAGTGAAATAGCCCGTGAGCCGCTTCCAATAGCGGTAGCGGCCGATCGGCGCTTTGGACGGTGTGCCGAGCACGCCAGCCTCTTCCATGGCTTCGATGGCGGCGGCCTTGCGGTCGCTCTTGCCCTTCATGCGCCATCCCTTGGGGATCAGCGGCCGATGGATTTCACGCGAGGAAACGAGCAGCACGGACACTTCACCATTCGCGCTACGCCGAAACGGCAGCGCGGCGACCTGATGCTGGACCTTTCCGTTGGCGCTGCTCTTACCCATGATGCCCTAATGGCGAATGTCAAATGAGCCATAGACCGACTCGATCTCACTTAATTAGAATATCTGTGAAAAGTTTCCAGTCGGTAGAGAAACGAAAGTGGGGTTCAAGCGGAATCTACGCATTTCGTCTCACACAAGGATGGTGACCGATTCGAAAAGTCGGTCATCGACGCGTCATAGTTGCTGGTACACTATTCATCCAGTCCTTGTTCAACTGCGGAGCGAACTCCGACCATGTCATTTACCGCAATCGATACCCGAAGCGCCCTCATTGTCATTGACCTTCAAAAAGGTATTGCTGCCCTGCCGCCGCAAGAACTGGCGCATGCCGCTATTGCCAATGCCGTCCGGTTGATCGACGCCTTTCGCAGCACTAAGCGGCCGGTGGCGCTGGTCAACGTCCTGAGCGGCGCACCGGGCCGCACCGACAAGAAGCCGGCAGGAGGCGATCGGCCAGCCGACTGGGCGGAGCTTCTGCCCGACCTGGGCTATGCCCCTGATGACATCCGCATCAGCAAGAAAACCTGGGGCGCCTTTACAGGCACCGATCTCGACAAGCGCCTACGCAACCTTGGCGTCACCGGAGTGGCTGTCTGCGGTATTGCCACCAGCCGAGGTGTCGAATCGACGGCTCGCTTCGCCCACGAACTCGGTTACAACGTCGCCCTGCCCGTCGATGCCATGACGGACGCCAATCCCGAGGCGCATCGACGCAGCGTCGAACTGACTTTCCCGTGGATCGCCGAGACCGGAACGACCGACGAGCTGATCGCCCTCCTCAAGTAAGGTCAGGCAAAGAAACGCCGGGCCAGCGCGTGCAGGAAAACGGGGCCGCGTTCGAGCAGCGCGTCGTCGAAGTCGTAGCGGCTGCTGTGCAGCCCCGCGCTGTTACCGTTACCGAGGAAGAGATAGGCCCCTTTCACCTTTTCCAGCATGAAGGCGAAATCCTCGCTGCCCATCATCGGCCGATCGAGCGGTTCGAAAGCGTCACCGCCAAATGTATCGCGGATCACTGCCGCCGCCAGTTCGACGGACGCGGCATCATTCATGGTGACGGGGTAACCAACCTGCCAGTCGATGCGCGCCTCAGCACCGAAGCTTGCCGCCTGCGAATGCGCGATCTCTTCGAACCGCCGGCAAAGCCGATCCCGAACGGCGGGATCGGTAGCGCGCAGGCTCACCTCCAGCACCGCTTCATCGGGAATGACGTTGCAGGCCGATCCCGCATGGAAGGCGCCGACGGTGATGACACCGGCCTCCTGCGGCGGCACGTTGCGCGACACCGCCGTCTGCAGGGCCATGACGATGCTCGCCGCGGCCACCACCGGATCGACGGTGTCCTCAGGGCGAGCCCCATGGCCACCGGCGCCGCGCACCGTCAGCGTCGCCGCGTCGATTGCCGCCATCATGGCACCGGGCCGAGCCGAGAATCGGCCGGCAGCCAGACCAGGATAGTTGTGCAACGCAAAGACGGCGTCGCAAGGAAACCGCTCGAAGAGCCCTTCGGCAATCATCCGCGCAGCACCGCCGGCCGTTTCCTCGGCTGGCTGGAAGATGAAGTGCACCTTGCCGCGGAAGTCTTCGTCCTGAAGCAGACGAAAGGCAGCGCCGATCAGCATGGTGGTGTGGCCGTCATGGCCGCAGGCATGCATCATGCCCGGGGTGCGACTGGCATAAGCCACACCGGTTTCCTCGACGACCGGCAAACCGTCCATGTCGGCCCTGAGGCCAATGGCCCGGCCGTCTCCACCGCGATCGAGGGTGGCGACAAGACCGGTGGCGGCTATGTCGCGCGTTACCGACAGCCCCCAGCCCGAGAGCAGATCCGCGACAAAGGCCGAGGTCTGTCGCTCCTCATAGCCGCTCTCCGGCATCCGGTGCAGGCGATGACGAATGGCGACCAATTCCGGTAGAAACGCGCGGAAGACGGCTTCATCCATGATCTACCCCTATTGTGGCCGCGCTGGCTGGCGATAGAGCGTCAAGCGGCGTTCGACCTCGGCCATGACTCGAGTCAGCACCACGACCACAGCAAAATAGAGAAGCCCGGCGGCAATCAGCGGCTCGAAGATCAGCAGTGACTGGCGCTGCAGCATGCGCGCCGTGCCCATCATTTCCATGATGGTGATGGTCGAGGCCAGCGAGGTGGATTTCAGAAGGATGATCACGTCGGAGGTCAGCACCGGCAGGCACAGCCGCAGCGCCTGCGGCAGCGTGATGCGCCTCAGGATGGTAAAGGGCCGCATGCCGACGGCTATCGCCGCCTCGGTCTGCCCCTTGGGCACCGCCAGGATGGCGCCGCGGATCACTTCGGCATTGTAGGCGGCCTGGTTGAGCGACAGCGCGAACACCGCGTACCAGAGACCATCGCGCAGATAAGGCCACAAAAAGGAATGGCGAATGAAGGTGCCCGGCAGCACCTGCCCCAGCCCGTAGTAGATGAGGTAGAGCTGGACCAGAAGCGGCGTGCCGCGAAAGGCGAAGGTGAAGGCCTTGGCAGGCCAGGCGGACGTCCGCCGGCCATAGACCATGGCGACAGCCGTCACTGTCCCCATCAACAGGCCGAAAACGACGCCGGTCACCGTCAGAAACAGCGTCAGCGGCATGGCGGCCACGAGAGGTGGCAGGAAGGCAAGGACGTGGGCGAGCGACTCCATCAGCGGTAGCCCCGCGAGAAGCGCCGCTCAAGACGTGAGATCGCCCAGACGGACACCGCCGTGATCATCAGGAACAGCACGGCGGTGAGGCCGTAGAAGAAAATGTATTGCCGCGTGCCGGCCGCTGCCCGGTAGCCGACGTAGAGCAGATCGTTGAACGCGCCGAGCACGGAGATGATGGCGCTCTCCTTGGTCATCTCAAGCCAGAGATTGCCCATGCCAGGGATGGCGTGCCGAACCATCTGCGGCGCGACGATGCGGATAAGAATGAGCCCTCGGTGCATGCCGAGCGCCAAGCCCGCCTCGATCTGTCCAAGCGGCACGGCAAGATAGGCCGCGCGCAGAACCTCGGCCATGAAAGCGCCAGAGACGAAGGCCAGCGCGACCACCGCCGCCCAGAAAGGGCTGACCTGGAAGTTGTCGCCCGCCAGGCCGAAACCCTTCACCAGCCGCTCGACACCCGAAGCAATGGAAAAATAGAGCAGCAGAATGACCAGCAGTTCCGGCAGCGCCCGCACCACCGTGGTGTAGACGCCGGCGATAAAGCGTATGGCACGCCAGGACGACTGCTTGCCAGCTGCACAGACAGCGCCGAACACCAGCGAGATCAGATAGGCCGATACCGATACCTCGAGCGTGGTGACGATGCCCCAGAAGAGATCGTCGCTCCAGCCCGTATCGCCCCAGCTCAGCAGTGAAAGAGTGCCGTCCATTGCGCCATCCGGAAAAGAAAACCGCCGCCAGCCCGATTAAGGAGCGGCGGCGGCTATCACGGCTTACTTGCCGTCGACCCAGTGGGCAATGCTCTTGGCGAGCGTGCCGTCGGCCTTGATCGAGGCGAGCGCGTCGTCGACCTTCTTCAGCGTTGCCGCGTCGCCCTTCTTGACGACGTAGCCCACGCCCTCTCCGAGCGCCTTGTTGTCAGGCGCCGCGGCCTTGATGTCGAAGTCGGCGCCCTGCGGCGTTGCCAGGAAGGTGTGGAGATAGAGATCCGGCGACAGCACGAAGTCGATGCGGCCGGCAGCAAGGTCGGCCATCGAGTTGTCGGCGGTATCGTAGGCCTTCACCTCGACGTTCGGATAGTACTTGGTCAGGTACTGGTGCTGCACGGTCGAGGCCTGCACGCCGACGACCTTGCCTTCGAAGACCTTGGGATCGAGGATCTTGCTACCGTCAGGCGCATCGACCGTACCGACCGTGACACTCTCGGCCTTCGGGCCGACCAGCGAGGTACCCTCGGTGTAGTAGGAGGCGCTGAAGTCCACCGTCTGCTTGCGCTCGTCGGTGATCGAGAAGGCGCCGACCGCCACGTCGAGCTTGTTCTCTTTCAGCGCCGGCAACAGGCCATCAAAGGCCATGGCGGAAATCTCGCACTTCACCTTCATGCGCTCGCAGAGGGCGTGTGTGATGTCGGCCTCGATGCCTTCCCACTGGCCTGCGGCATTGACCTGACCGTAGGGCAGATAGGGCTCCGGCGTCATGCCGAGCCGGATCACATCCTCAGCCAGCGCGGGCAGAGCGACCGAAGAGGCAATGGCCAGCGCCAACGCCGTTTTAATAGCGATATTCGACATTTGGGACGTTCCCCTTTTCCTTGACATCAATCCTTGGGCAGTCGGCTCAGCCACGCCGCCAGCGCAGCGACATGCAGGAGAGGCCGGCATCGATCTTGCCGATTTCGGTGGTCTTGAGCGGCACCACCTTGTAGCCGCGAGCAGCCAGCAACTCGGCGGTGCGCGGATAATCGGAACCGACGAACACCACGTCATTGACGCGCAGCGCATTGGCGGCCGCTTCCTCGCCAGCCGGCACCAGCAGCGTCTTGAAGCCCTTGAACACGCCCGAACGCTCAAGACGCTCGGTGGTCAGCACCGTTTCCTCGTCGAGAAGCGAGCAGTCGGTCTTGAAGTGCAGCACGTCCTTCGGTGTCTCGACAATCTCGCCCTTGCGGCCGAGCTTGGCGAGGCATTCGATCAGCGCCTCGGCTCCCTCGCGGTTGGTGCGGGCGGACAGGCCAATCATGACGCTCTGCTGCGTGGTCAGCACGTCGCCGCCGTCGGCAAAGCCGCGCGGCAGGTCGAGAACGGTCTTGAACAGACGCCTCAGTACCGGCGCGATCTCAGCCGTCTCACCGGCGCGGGTCGCCGCGCCCGGACGCAGCAGGATGGCGCCCTCAGGGAAGACCAGCGCCGGATCCTCGACGAAAATGGAATCAGGGAAAGCTTCGAGCGGCGGCAGCACCGTCACTTCTACCCCGGCGTGGCTTACCGCGTGGATGTAAGCTGCGTGTTCAGCGAGAACGCCCGCATGGGTGGGATTGCCACGATCATCGGCGCGCAGACCATTGACCACCGAGGACGACGGGGTGCGGACAATGAAGGAATCGAAGCGATAGACGGGAAGAGAACTGGCCATTCGAACACCTTGATGGAAAGCGCTGTCATAGACGAACCGTCCGCCAAGGCGCAACAACCGGAAGGGGCATTGTCCTTCGTGAGAAGACGGATGCCGGCCGGGAAACGCCCCGGCCGGCACGGATCAGTGAGAGGCGAGGCAGAAGCGCCTCGTCCGGGTCCTTATTTCAGCGAGTAGAGGTTGATCTTGAAGTACTTGTCGTTGATCGTCTTGTAGGTGCCGTCGGCCACCACTTCATCGATCGCCTTGTTGATGGCATCCTTGAGCGCGCCGTCTTCCTTGCGAACGGCGATGCCGACACCTTCGCCGACAAAAGCGGGATTGGTGATCGGCTCTCCAGCCAGCTTGCAGCAGGCGCCAGCCTCTTTGCTCACCCAGTCGAACATCGGCAGGAAGTCGCCGACCTGCAGGTCGAGACGGCCGGCCGCGAGGTCGAGGTTGACCTCATCCTGCGTCGGATAGGTCTTCAGCGTGGCGCTCGGATAGGTCTTTTCAACATATTCGGCCTGCGTGGTACCAGCCTGTGCTCCGATGGTCTTGCCGGAAAGCGCCGCATCGGAGAATTCGGTGAGCTTGCTGTCCTTGGGGACCACGTGGGTCATCGCCGCCTTGTAGTAGGGCTTGGTGAAGTCGACGACCTTCTTGCGTTCCTCGGTAATGAACATCGAGGCGATGATCATGTCGTATTTCTTGGCGAGCAGCGCCGGAATGATGCCGTCCCAATCCTGGGCCACCACCTCGCACTTGACCTTCATCTTGGCGCAGAGGGCAAGGCCGATCTCCACGTCGAAGCCCTTGATGGACCCGTCGGTGTCTACATAGTTGAAGGGTGGATAGGCCCCTTCGGTGCCGATTTTCAGCGGTTCTTCGGCATGGACGGCAAGAGCCGAAGCAGCGAAGAACGCAGCGACGGCGAGGCCGCGAATGATGCGGTTGGTCATGGTACTTGGTTCCCCTGGAAGCGCTACGGGCCGGTTTTTCTCTTTGCCCGAGACGCTGAAAGATTAGAGGCAAACAGCAGGGAATGACAATTCTCTGTCAGGAAATATGTGAGACCGGCGGTCGATTATTCCGGCTGGCGCTTCAAGATGGCCGAAAAGCTGGGATCGAAGGCACGGCGAATGGGATCGGCGGCCGCCCCGATCGCCACCGCCCACGGGTCGGTCATCCCGAGCCGGAGACGGGGAATGGCCCGGCCGATCGTCGGCGCCAAGGAGGGGCGGAGCGGTTCGATGGCCTCGACCAGCCTCGGCATCAACGAGCCGGACACACCACTCGACAAGATGACTGTCTGCGGATCGAACAGCGTCTCGGCGGTGTGGACAGCGAGCCTGAGGTCGTGGGCTGCTCGCTCGATCCATTCGCCAACGCGCCGGTCATTCGCCAAGACGAGCGCTTCGAGCTTGTCGAATTGCCCGGGATCGGCCGGATCGATACCGACCATGGCATAGAGCGAGGCAATGGACGCGCGATGCTCGAGCGGGATCAAATTGTCGGACCCGCCGAACAACACCATGCCGATCTCACCGGCGTTGCCATGGGCGCCGCTATAGAGTTCACCGCCAAGGATTAGCCCAGCACCAATGCCGTAGCCGATATAGATGCAGACGACATGATCGAGGCCATGGGCGGCCCCCAACATGCGCTCGGCGGTGGCACAGGCGGCGGCATCGTTCTGCAGGCTGACGGCGAGGCCGGTGCCGGCGGCGAGCCGATCCAGCAACGGGAAGCTCTGCCAGGCCTGCATCAGCCACAAACTGTCGTCGGCGATCTCGACGCCGAACGGACCGGGCATGGCGACACCGACGCCAGCAATGCGCGCCTCGGCATCCGGCCGTCCGGCCGCGAATTCCGTCCTCACACCGGCTAGAAGGTCGAGTACCACTTCGGCGCCTTCCTCCGGTGAACGCGGCGGCACCTTGGCGGTGGCGCGCGCCAGGATGTTGCCGACGAGATCGACGACGATGACCCGGCTGACGTGACGGTCGATCTGTAGGCCAATGGAATAAGCGCCTTCCGCCACCAGCCGATAGGGGGTTGACGGCTGCCCCCTGCCCTTGCGGACGAGCTCTTCGGAAGCGACGAGGCCCTCATTCTCCAGCGTCTCAACGAGGTTGGAAACGGCCTGCTTGGTGAGGCCGGTGGCGCGGGCGAGATCGGCGCGCGACAACGCCCCGTTTACCCGGAGCGCGTCGATGATAACGCGCCGGTTGTGGGCACCGGTGCCCTCCTGATTGGCGCCACTCTTGGCGCGGATCGACCGCTGTTCGTTCATGCCCAAATCCATCTTGACAGCAGTTGATATTTCGCCCACGAATAAGTCAAGCGATTTGACTTAATAAGGAACCAACAGAGTTCCGGGGAACGCTAGTCCGCCCCAAAGGTGTGACGACGCTCCATCCAGCGGCCCTTCTCGGGCCATCAAATGACCGATCGTGGCGGTAGACTGCCGCCGCGATCCCTTTCGCGTAGTCACTGACCAAAGGGAGCCCACAATGAACAGGTTTTTCGGCAGGACACTTCTGTCAGCGACGCTGCTGACGGCACCGCTTTCCGTTCCGGCTTTCGCCGAAACGCAGATCAACGCGCTGTTCATGGCCCAGGCCGCCTATAGCGAAGCCGACGTTCGCGCCATGACCGAGGCCTTCACCAAGGCCAACCCGGACATCAAGGTCAATCTCGAGTTCGTTCCCTACGAGGGCCTGCATGACAAGACCGTGCTCGCCCAGGGCGCCGGCAATGCCTATGACGTCGTGCTGTTCGACGTGATCTGGCCGGCCGAATTCGCGGCCAACAATGTGCTGGTCGACATCTCCTCCAAGATCACCGCCGACATGAAGTCGGGCGTGCTGCCAGGCGCCTGGACCACCGTCAAGTACGACAGCAAATTCTATGGCATGCCTTGGATCCTCGACACCAAGTACCTCTACTATAACAAGGAAATTCTATCCAAGGCCGGCATCGCCAATCCGCCCAAGACGTGGGAAGAGCTGGCCGCCGACGCCAAGATCATCAAGGACAAGGGCATCCTCGCCACGCCGATCGCCTGGAGTTGGGCGCAGGCGGAAGCCGCCATCTGCGACTACACCACACTTGTCAGCGCCTTCGGCGGCGACTTCCTGAAGGACGGCAAGCCGGCCTTCCAGACCGGTGGCGGTCTCGACGCGCTGAAGTACATGGTCGACACCTATAAGTCCGGCGTCACCAACCCGAACTCCAAGGAATTCCTGGAAGAAGACGTCCGCAAGGTGTTCGAGAACGGCGACGCCGCCTTCGCCCTCAACTGGACCTACATGTACAACATGGCCAACGACCCGAAGGACTCCAAGGTCGCCGGCAAGGTCGGTGTCGTGCCGGCACCGGGCGTTGCCGGCAAGAGCGAGGCCTCGGCGGTCAACGGCTCGATGGGCCTCGGCGTCACCACGGCGAGCAAGCATCAGGACGAGGCGTGGAAGTACATTGTGTACATGACCTCGCAGCAGACGCAGAACGCCTATGCCAAGCTGAGCTTGCCGATCTGGGCGTCGTCCTATGCGGATCCGGCCGTCACCAAGGGCCAGGAAGAGCTGATCGCCGCCGCCAAGGTCGGTCTCGCCGCCATGTATCCGCGTCCGACCACGCCGAAGTATCAGGAGATCTCGGTTGCCCTGCAGCAGGCGATCCAGGAAGCCCTGCTCGGCCAGTCGAGCCCCGAGGACGCGCTGAAGACCGCCGCCGACAACAGCGGCCTCTGAGCATCTGATCATACCGGGCGCCCCTGGCGCCCGGTTCCCCCATTATGTTTATTCGACGAGGACACCGGATGTCCGGCACCTGGATCACCACCCGGGCGTGGCTACTCATGCTGCCGCTCCTCATCGTCATGGTGGCCGTCATCGGCTGGCCGTTGGCCGACACCGTGCAGCTTTCCTTCACCGACGCCAAGCTGGTGGGCACATCCGGCAGCTATGTCGGCTTCGACAATTACCTCCGCCTTGTCTCCGGCAATGCCTTCGGCCGCACGCTTTTCACGACCACCTTTTTTGCCGTGGTGGTGGTGACGACGGAAATGGTGTTCGGCGTGCTCGCCGCCCTGTTGCTGAACCAGCAGTTTTATGGCCGTACGCTGTTGCGCGCCCTGTTGATCCTGCCCTGGGCGTTGCCGACCGTCGTCAACGCCACCCTGTGGCGGCTGATCTACAATCCGGAATATGGTGCCCTCAACGCGGCGCTGACCCAGATCGGCATCCTCGACGCCTACCGGTCCTGGCTCGGCGAGCCCGGCACCGCCCTGACGGCGCTGATCGTTGCCGACTGCTGGAAGAATTTCCCGCTCGTTGCCATGATCGCGCTGGCCGCGCTGCAGGCCGTGCCGCGCGATGTCATCGCCGCGTCCTATGTCGATGGCGCCAGCGCCTTTTCCCGCTTTCGCTTCGTCACTCTGCCCTATCTCGCCGGGCCGCTGATGGTGGCGCTGGTGCTGCGCACCATCGAAGCCTTCAAGGTGTTCGATATCATCTGGGTCATGACGCGCGGCGGGCCCGCCAACTCGACGCGAACCATGTCGATCCTCGTCTATCAGGAAGCTTTTTCCTTTCAGCGGGCAGGCTCGGGCGCCTCGCTGGCCCTGATCGTCACGCTGATCATTACGGTGCTCGCCGTCGCCTACGGCACCGTTGTAAAGAAAGTTGCCGGGAGCGCCACCTGATGGAACGCCAGAGCCCCCTCTTCCGCTTGTTTCTGCACGTGGCGGCGCTTCTGCTGGCGGCGGTTATCCTGGCGCCGCTGGTCTGGCTGTTCGTGATGAGCATTTCGCCGGCTGCCGACCTCGCGGCTAAGCCGCTCAAATGGTGGCCCGCCACCATGGATTTCTCGCGCTACACCGTCCTCCTCTCCACCACCGAGAACAGCGCCGGCGCCGCCTTTATCGCCAGCCTGAGGAATTCGCTGATGGTGGCCGGCATGGCCACCCTGGCAGCCATAGCGCTTGCCGTTCCGGCCGGCTGGGCCGTTTCGCGCACCCCTTCGGTCGGCTGGTCGCTCTCGGTGGTCATCGCCACCTACATGCTGCCGCCGGTGGCGCTCGCCGTGCCGCTCTACATGGCCCTTTCCAACTTCGGCTTGCTCAACAGCGTGTTTGGCCTGGCGCTCGTCTATCTCACCATTCTCGCCCCGTTCACCACCTGGCTGATGAAGTCCGGCTTCGACGGTATTCCGCGTGAAATCGAGCAGGCCGCCGTCATCGACGGCGCCAGCCTGTGGCAGACGCTCCGCATCATCACGCTGCCGCTCGCCATGCCGGTGGTCGCCACCTCCGCCCTGTTCGCCTTCCTGCTGGGTTGGGACGAGTTCTTCTACGCCTTGCTGTTCACCTCCGACCAGCGGGCCAAGACGCTCACCGTGGCCATCGCCGACCTCGCCGGCGGGCGCGTCTCCGACTACGGCCTGATTGCCACGGCCGGCGTGCTCGCCGCGCTGCCGCCGGTGATCGTGGGCCTCGTCATGCAGCGGGCGCTGATTTCGGGTCTTACCTCCGGCGGCGTCAAAGGCTGAACCCTAAGGACAACACCATGACCGCTCCCCGCCCTGAAAGCCTTCTCGCCATTGACCGTGAAATGGCCCGCCAGCACGCCGATGCCCTCGCCTCCTTCGAGACCAACCACGAGGTGGCCGCCCGTGCCGCCGCCTCGCTCAAGAAGACCGGCCGCCTGTTGATGCTCGGCATGGGCGGCTCGCACGCCGTCGCTCGCGCCGTCGAGCCCTACTACCGCGCGTTCGGCATCGACGCGGTATCGCTTCCTGTTTCCGAACAGCTGGCCGCGCCGCTGCCGCTGGCCGGGCGCACTGTCTTCGTCACCTCGCAGTCGGGCGAAAGCGTCGAGGTGGTTCGCTGGTTCAAGGAAACCGGCGGCACCGCCAACACTTTCGCCCTGACGCTCGAAGGTGGCTCCTTCCTCGGCAAGGCCGCCCCGGCTCTGGTCGCCACCGGTGGCTCGGAACTCGCCTTCGCCGCCACGCGCAGCCTGACGCTGACCTTCGCGCTCCATCTTGCCATTCTCGCCGCGCTCGGCGCCGACGCCACGCCGGCGCTCGCCGTGCTAAAGGCGCCGGAGGCACCCGACGTGTCCGCCGCGCTCGTCGCTTTGAAGAATGTGCGTAACGTCGTTACCTCCGGCCGCAGCCTGCAGGGCGTGGCTGAGGCCATCGCCCTTGGGTTCACCGAACTATCGCGCCGCCCCTGCTTCTCGCATGAGGGCGGCCAGCTTCGGCACGGGCCGATGGAAATGCTGTCGCCGGAGATCGGCGCCATCCTGTTCCGCGCCAAGGACCCGACGTCACCGCTGATCGCCGGCATGGCTGGCGAAATCCTGGCCGCTGGCGCGCCAGTAGTGATTTTCGACGCGTCCGGCGAAGCGCCGGTGGCGGATGCAGTGACGATTCCCGTCAAGCCGGCCACAGGCATGGCTGCCGTCTTCGCGCTGCTGCCGGCCGCCCAAACGCTGATGGTCGCCTTTGCCGCCGAGCGCGTCGAGAATGCCGGCACGCCCGTCCGCTCGAACAAGATCACCCGGAGCGAATAAGTGAAGCCGATCGCTGTTATTGGAAACGTCAACGTCGACCTGATCCTCGGTCCCGCCACGCCATGGCCACAGCCGGGTACCGAGATCATCGTCGATCATGACGAACTGCGGGTCGGTGGATGCGCCGGCAATTCGGCGTTGGCCCTGAAGGCGCTCGGCGCGCCCTTCGCGCTGGCGGCCAGCATCGGCAATGATCGCTTCGGCGCATGGCTGGCGAGCGAGTTTGGCGAACAGTCGAAGCATTGGCGGGTTCACGAAGAGAACACCACCATCTCCGTCGGTATCACCCATCCCGATGGCGAGCGCACCTTCTTCACCACGCTGGGTCACCTACCGCATTACGGCGCCGCCGACGTGCTCGCTGTCCTTGATGGCGAAGCCCACCGTGGCGGTTACGCGCTGTTCGCCGGCCCATTCCTGATGCCTAAGCTATCGCAGGAATATGGCCAGCTCTACGACTGGGCCGACAAATTCGGCATTCGCGTCGCCCTCGACACTGGCTGGCCTCCGGCCGGCTGGACGCCCGAAGTCGTCATGGCCGCCAAGGGCTGGCTTGCCCGCTCAGCCATCGCCCTTTTCAACGAGGTGGAAACTACATCGATCACCGGCCGGGACGATGTGCGTGATGCCGCGCGCGCCATGCTGGATCTGATGCCGGAGGGCGCCGTCGCTGTCGTCAAGCGCGGCCCGCATGGTGCCTTGGCGGCCTCCAGCGCTGGTATTGTTGAGGTGTCCGCACCGAAAGTGAAGGTGATCGACACCATCGGCGCCGGCGACGTGTTCAACTCCGGTTTCCTGGCGGCGCTGGCCGCCGGCAAATCGCTCGAAGAAAGTCTGGCGGCTGGAGCCGCCACCGCATCTCTCGCCGTTTCCACCTATCCGCGCCGTTACGCCCCGCCGGAGTCCCGTTCATGAGCGCTCTTGTCGTCGACAACATCCGCAAATCCTTCGGCGACGTCGAGACGCTGAAAGGCATCGATATCTCCCTGGAAAGCGGTGAATTCCTCGTGTTGCTCGGGGCCTCGGGCTGCGGCAAATCGACGCTGCTGAATATCATTGCCGGCCTCGCCGAGCCGACCGGCGGCGACATTCGTCTCAATGACCGCTCGCTGATCGGCGTGCATCCCAAAGACCGCGACATCGCCATGGTGTTCCAGTCCTACGCGCTCTATCCCAACCTTTCGGTGCGCCGGAACATCGGTTTCGGCCTGGAAATGCGGAAGGTGCCGGTCGCCGAGCGTGAGAAGGCGGTCGCCGAAGCGGCGCGCCTCTTGCAGATCGAACCGCTGCTCGACCGTCGACCGAGCCAGCTGTCCGGCGGCCAGCGCCAGCGTGTCGCCATCGGCCGCGCGTTGGTGCGCAATCCCAAGCTCTTCCTGTTCGACGAGCCGCTCAGCAACCTCGACGCCAAGCTGCGCATGGAAATGCGCACCGAGCTGAAGCGCCTGCATCAAATGATGAAGACCACCGTGGTCTATGTCACCCACGACCAGATCGAGGCGATGACGCTGGCGACCCGCATTGCCGTGATGCGCAACGGCCAGATCGAGCAGCTGGGTACACCGGAGGAGATCTACAATCGGCCGGCTACGCTCTACGTCGCGACCTTCGTCGGCGCGCCGCCGATGAACATTCTCGATGTGGTTGTCACCAATCATGGACTGCTGGTCGCTGGCAGTGACAATGTGATCCCATTGCCGCCAGCTCTCCTCGGCGCGGTGCCACGAGACAGGGCCGTCAAGCTTGGCATCCGGCCAGAATCTTTCCGTGCCGAGTCCACGGGCGGCCTGCCGCTGAGGCTGCGATGCGAAGTGGTGGAACTGACCGGCCCCGAGCTGATCCTGTCGGGCAATGTCGGCGGTCAGCGCCTCGTCGCCACACTATCGCCGCGCACGCGAGCGGTGGCCGGTAGCGACGTCGCGCTGGCGCTCGACACCGAGGCGCTGCATTTGTTCGACGCCGAGACGGGCAAGCGCATCGAAGCGGCGTGAATTGCGTCTTAACAAATAGATAGAGCGCTTCCGGTGAACCTATTTTCACCGGAAGCGCTCTAGTTTCGGCGGATCGATCTGGCTGTCAGTTCTCTGCCGGCACGATCTCGGATTGCAGCGTTGTGTCGGCTTTTTTCAGCCTCTGCCGTTCGATATCGGGCAAAAACACCGTCAGCAGCCCGAGAGCCGGCAAGAACGAGCAGATGTGGTAGACGAAGTCGATACCCTTGGCATCCGCGACCTGGCCAAGGACGGCAGCGCCGATGCCCCCGATTCCGAAGGCAAACCCAAAGAAGAAACCGGCGATCATGCCGACCTTACCCGGCACAAGTTCCTGGGCGAACACGATGATTGCCGAGAAGGCCGAGGCGAGCACGAGGCCGATGATCACCGTCAGTGCCGCGGTCCAGAACAAGCCGACATAGGGCAATGCAAGCGTGAAGGGCAGCACGCCGAGGATCGACACCCAGATGACAGGCTTGCGCCCGATGCGATCTCCGATCGGGCCACCAATGACGGTGCCGGCCGCCACCGCGCCGAGGAATACAAACAACAGCATCTGCGACTCTCGGACGCTGACGCCGAACTTATGCATCAGATAAAAGGTATAGTAGCTCGAAAGACTGGCGAGATAGATATACTTGGAGAATACCAGACAGCCGAGCACGGCCAGCGCGGTGATGACGCGCCAGCGCGGCAGCGAGACTTGGGGCGTCAAGATGATACGCTTGGCTATCGCCTTGCGATGCCGGCCATACCAGTTGCCGACCTGCCATAGCACGATCATCGCCAGCAAGGCTGCGGCCGAGAACCAGGCGACGCTCTTCTGACCGTTGGGCAGGACGATGAAGGCGGCGAGCAGCGGCCCCAGCGCCGAGCCGAAATTGCCACCGACTTGAAACAGCGATTGCGCGAGACCATAGCGTCCGCCGGACGCCATGCGGGCCACGCGCGAGGATTCCGGATGGAACACCGACGAGCCCGTACCGATGAGGGCGCAGGCAATGAGCAGTAGGTGATAGCTGTGGACGTTGGCGAGGAGCAGCAGACCCAAAAGGGTAAAGCCCATGCCAATCGCCAGTGAATAGGGTTGCGGATGTCGGTCGGTGTAGCTGCCGACCAGGGGCTGGAGCAGCGAAGCTGTAAACTGGAAAGTCAGCGTCATCAGGCCGATCTGACCGAAACTGAGCGCATAATTCTCTTTCAGCATCGGATAGAGGCCGGTCAGCAACGACTGCATCATGTCGTTGAGCATGTGGCAGAAGCTGATGGCGAAGATCACGGAAAAGGCCGTTGTCGTCGCGGACGGCACGGCGGCCGGTGCTGTGGTGTCTGTCAAGTGGCACTCCATGGCGCAGCCGGCATCATCCTCAAGCAGCCGGTCGGATGCGACAATATCGGTTTCGGTGCTTCCTGCCTTCGTGATATGGTCCAATTCTTCTTCGACTGGGCCAACTTCACCATGGATGTCAACTTCCCACGCGGCGCTGCCGGCGAGGCGAGCCGCTCGGATCTCCTCGCTCCATGGTCGGAAGAGCCACATGCAAAGTGTATTGAATGGTTGGAGCGGGCAGTTGGGCCGATCGTCGCCAAGGCCAGCGAATATGCTGACGGGCACGTCGTCCCACCCCACCGTCATAGCCGCGCCCAGATGATCTATGCGCTTTCAGGCGTGGTGACGGTGGCGATGCCCGGTGAGCGATGGATGGTGCCACCAGACCACGCGCTTTGGGTTCCATCTGGCACCGAGCATTCGGTGACGGCCTGTGGCCAGGTCAGCATGCGTTCGATCTACGTCAAGCCCGGCGCCGTCGCCGATCTGCCGACCCGCGGCCGAGTGGTGGAACTGACCGACCTGATGCGCAGCCTGATGCTGGAAGCAGTTAACTTGCCGCAGTGCTACGAGCCATCCAGCCGTGCAGGACTTGTGATGGCACTGATCTTGGAGGAGATCCCACGGCTGCCGGTACGCCCACTCGGCCTGCCGTTTCCTGCCGATTTTCGGATGGCTGCCTTGTGTCACCGCTTCCTGGAAGCTCCCCTGCCTCGGGCGGACATCGATGATTGGGCAGAGGCGCTCGCGATGAGCCGCCGGACCTTCACGCGGGCCTTTCGTCGAGAGACCGGGCTTAGTCTATCCGAATGGCGCCAGCAGGCCTGTCTGTTCGCGGCGCTGCCACGCTTGGCGGGCGGGGAAAGCGTAACCAGCGTCGCGCTCGACCTTGGCTATGACAGTTCTTCGGCTTTCTCGACCATGTTCAAGCGCATGACCGGCGCGACGCCGGGGCGTTATCTGCGCGAGGCCGGTCCGCGCTGAACATGCCGACGGGGCAGTCGAGATCAACGCGGACTGAGCCGCAACAGGCGGCCAGGATTTTTGTCCTCGATCACCCACACCGCCCCGTCGGGGGCCACCGCCACATCACGAATGCGCCCTTCCATGGCGAAGCGCTCGTCTTCGTGTGCGCTATCGCCGTGGATGGTGACGCGCGACAGCGATTGCGTCTTGAGGCCGCCGATCAGCGCGGATCCCTTCCAGACAGGAAACAGGTCGCCCTCGTAAAAGGCGAGGCCGGCCGGCGCGATCACCGGAGTCCAATAAAGCGCCGGCTCCCGGAATTCCGGCCGAGTCGGCGGCTTTGGGATCGGCGTTCCGTTGTAGTTGTCGCCGTAGGACACCTCCGGCCAGCCGTAATTGACGCCCGGTTCAATCAGGTTGAGTTCGTCGCCGCCCTTCGGCCCCATCTCGTCCAGCCAGAGACGACCATCGGGCGCAAAGGCCAAGCCGTAGGGATTGCGATGGCCAGTGGTCCACGTCTCGGCACGAACACCCCCTGCGGCAGCCTCCGGATTGCCGGGTGCCGGCTTTCCATCGAGTGTCAGGCGCAGCACCTTGCCGAGCGCAAGATCCGGATTCTGGGCCGTCTCCGGCCGCATGCGGTCACCGGAGGTCAGGAACAGCGACTTGCCATCCGGCGAAAACGCGATGATCCCGCCCGGTTGACCACCCTTGCCTTTCGGCATCTGACGCCAGATCACTTCAAGACCGTCGAGCCGCGCTGCGCTCTGCTGTTCGGCCAGCGTCGCACGGGCGAGCGCCAGCGAACTGCCGCCCTCGCCGGGCTCGACATAACTGAAGTAAATGCGACGGCTCTGGGCGAAATCCGGTGCAAGCGCCACATCGAGCAAACCGTTCTGTCCGGCATGCTCGACCTTCGGCACGCCCAAAACCTCCACCGGGTCGCCGCCCCGGTGATCGACCAGGAACATCTTGCCCGGCTTGGTGGTGACAATCAGCCGGTCGGCATCGATCATGGCGATCGCCCACGGCAGATCGAAGCGCGCCACCGTCTGGGTCTGGAACGGTATCTTGGTCGTCGCCCTGTTGGGTCCAGCGTTTTCTGGCGCAGCACTCACCGGTATGGCTGTCAGGCTAACCATGGTCACCGTGGCAAGCAGAATCCCTCGGAAAATAGCAGGCATGTCGGCGACTCCCAAGTTATGCCGGCGAGGCCGACATCTCCTGGAGATTTGGGAAGCCGCGACCCGTTCTCAAGAGGCGAGCCTTCACAACCAGCCGAGCGCCTTCCACCACAGGAAGTCGATCGGGACCAACACGACGAGCGTAATCAGTGCGAGCGACACCGTCACCTTGACGAGATGGTCGAGCTTTTCGCCGGACAGCTGCATGGCCACGACGAGCGGGCCCACCTGATAGGGAAACAGTACCGTCGAGAAACCAACCACCTGCGTCATCAGCACCGCCATGGCGCTGTAACCGGTGAGGGTCGCGAGATCGCCGGTCATTGGCGTCAATACCGCAGGCGCACTCGGCACCGTCGTGAACATGCCGGTGACGAAGGACAGGAAGGTCAGCGAGAAGAAGTTGGCCGCGTCGTGCCCTGGCGACAGCGGCAATATGGACGTCAGAAATGCGCCGAGCTTGCCGCCGAGACCGGAGGCATTGACCACGGCACCGAGCGCCAGTGCACCGGCAACAAATAGCAGGAGGCCGAAATCGATCGACTGTTTGAAGGCCGGTGGGCTCACCACCCCGACGCGCGGCGCCAGCAACAGCACTGCAGCGGCAAGGCCGATCCAGGCGGAGTTGATGCCATGCAGGCTGTCGGTCATCCAAAACAGCAAAGTGACGAGTAGGATGACGATCACCTTGCCCTGCCCTGCCTTGCCGGCCAGGGCGGCTGCCGCGGTCGTGCCGAGCGGCTCGCCGACCTTGGCCGGAAAGAGGGCAAGCACCACTCCCCCGGCGACAACCGATTTCACGATCCCCAGCACGGGATAGTGCAGCAGAAGATAGACTGTGTAAGAGAAGTGGATACCGAGGATGGTTTCTGCCGAACCCGCCAGAACCATGTTCGGAATATTCGCCGGTAAGATCGCAAAGCTCGGCATGTTGCAGCCAATGGCGAGAATGGCGGCAATGCCGATGCGTCCGTTGGAGCCTTTGCCGAAACCGCAGCGATCGGCGATCGCCATGCCGATCGGCACCATCACCACCGCACGCCCCACAGATGACGGCATCAGGAAGCCGAGGATCATTGAGGCGAGCATCAACCCGCCGATGAGACGCGGATAGCTTTTCGTCAAAAGCGGCGCGATGACGGCGGCAAGGCGACCATCGAGACCGGTGGCGTTGATAGCCGCTCCGATCACGAAGCCAGATATGATCAGCCATACCGCCGCCGAGGCAAAACCCGAGAACACCAGCGGTGCTGGCTGCAAGCCGGCAATCAACAATGACACGAAGAGCAGAAGGCTGGCGAAATAGCCTGGCACCAGTGCCGTCGCCCAAAGCCCGAGCGTGACAAGGACGATGGCGAGCGTCACGCTCCCAGCCGGCCCTAGGGCAGGCGGAGAGACGATGGCAACGCCCGTTGCGATCAGGAATACCGCAGCCAAAATGAAATGGCGGAGCGTCAATTGGCTGAGCGTGACCATGATCGAGTCCCTGGAACCGTGAAACATGCTTTCAAGGCGGCACACTATCGGAAAGCCGGTAGTGGCGTTAGATTGCCATCATGCCAAAAAATGTCGCCGACACGCCATTCTTCGAACCGTCGCCGGTCTCTTACATCATCGATCCGGACCGACCGTTGCTGATCCGCAGTCAAACGCTGGTCGCCAACCGCATCGTACGGCCGCACGCCCATCCTCGTGGTCAATACGCTTGGGCAAGAAAGGGCGTGCTGCGCATCATCAGCGATCACAGCGTCTGGATCGTTCCTCCGACGCATGCCGTGTGGATTCCCGGCGGCACGCGTCATCAGGTAGCAAGCGAGACACGTGCCGAGGTGCGGCATGTCTTCGTCGATCCGTCACGCGCCGTGCGGGTCGGAGCGCCGCGCCCCGACCGCTGCGCCGTTCTCGCCGTGACGGCTTTGATGCGCGAGCTCACGCTCCGGCTGGAAACGATACTCGCCGAGGAAACCGACGAAACGCGCCGCCTGCGCTTCTGCGACATGATGATCGATGAGCTCGACCGGCTCGACGAGGCACCGCTGAACCTGCCCGGCGGTCGCGACCCGCGGCTCGTCCGTCTCACGCGCCACCTTGGCGAACACCCCGATGACCGCCGCTCCCTTACTGAACTTGCCAGTTTTGTCGGAGCCAGCACACGCACCCTGGAGCGCTTGTTCGCCGAGGAAACCGGCCTCACCTACCGCCGCTGGCGGGCCCGGCTGCGTCTCCTTGCCGCCATTGAACGGCTGGAGCGGGGCGACAGCACTACCGCGGTGGCAATGTCACTCGGCTACTCATCGCCAAGCGCTTTCACGGCGAGCTTCCGCGAGGAATTCGGCGAGCCGCCGCGCACCTTCCTGCGTGGTTAGGTGAGGCAGCACAGCCGCACGTCCCGCATCAAGGTCAATCCACTCGTACTCGATAGCGCTGGACGTCCCGCGACCCACGCTGGTACATCCCGTGACCGAACAACCTATTGCCCCCAGCGGGCATGCCTTCCCGGGGCAAGGATGCGACCATGGATCTCCTGGTAAAGCTCTACGACGTTGTCGCCGACCTCGACCTCGATCGGAACCTTGCCGCAAACAGCATCGTCATTCGTCGGGCGCTGGCGCCTGAACTCGACACCATCCGCGCCTGGATCGCGCCCCGCTTCAGTGCCGGCTGGGTAAGCGAGGCGCAGGTTGCCTTTTCGCGCGATCCCAACGCCTGTCTGATCGCCGTCAAGGACGGCAAGCTTCTGGGCTTTGCCTGCTACGACGCCATCGCCCTCGGCTTCTTCGGTCCGACCGGGGTCGACGAAGCCGCGCGCGGCCTCGGCATTGGCCGGGCCTTGCTGCTGAAGACGCTTCTTGCCATGCGCGAACGCGGCTACGGCTACGCTACCATCGGTTGGGCGGGTCCGGTGGATTTCTATGCCCGTGCCGTGGGCGCCATCCCAATCCCCGGCTCGGATGGCAGCGTTTACGCCGGGATGCTCGACCCACTGATAAGCGCGCCAACCGGATAAAGGCTACCCTCAGCCTTTGCGCAACGCCCGATATTGCGTCGGCGAACTGTCGTGCACGCGGCGGAAACAGCGCGAAAAATACAAGGGATCGTCGAAGCCGAGGTCGGCGGCGATCGCCTTCACGGATTGGTCCGTCGTGTCGAGCAAGAAACAAGCGCGCTGGATCTTCAGACGAATGAAGAAGTCGAGCACCGTGAAGCCGGTGCGTTTCTTGAACACGGCCGCCAGATGCGATGACGAAAGATTGGCTTCACGCGCCAACTCGTCGACCTTCAGCGAGCGTCCGAGATTGCCCTGCATCACGTCGATGACCCTTCGGATGCGCTGGTCGAGATTGTCATCTCGATTGGGCGAACGATGGCGCAATACCACGAGATGGGTCACGAGCTGGCCGAGCGCCATCGACGCAGACAGGAGATTATCCGGCGTATAGCCGCGGCCGAGGATCGACAGCATCTTCTCGAACAGCGTCGGGATGGCCGGATCGCGCCCCGGGTGCAGCAGCGGGTCTTCCGGATCGAGCTCCAGCAGCTCGGGGAGTATCGCCACCTTGGCACCGTCAAGGTGCACCCAGTAGATCGTCCATGGATCGTCGGGATCGGCGCCATAGGCGTGCGGTGCGCCAGCCGGTGCCACCAGCGCCTGGCCGGGGCGGACGCGCAAGCTGGCATCCCCCACCCGGGCCCAACCGCCACCGTCGGTGCAGTAGATCAAAACCGACTGGGAAATGCCTTCGGGCCGCTCGACAAAGTGCCATTGAGCCCGTGGATAGTGACCGACGTCGCTCGGCAACAGCTCGATCAGCGGCCGCCCCTCCAGCCAGCCGGACACCACCGGTCGCGGCAGCACGATCGATCGCTGCCCCGGAAAGCCTTCCTTGATCCGCTGTTCCCCGTCTTCCATCATGGGCTCAAGCTATCAGAGGATCCTCCATGATGTCCATTGTTCCCGCTATTCACGCCAGGGAGGACGACGCCTAGCGTTCCGACAACGACAAATCCCTTGCTCCGGGATGGGAAGGAACGCGCCATGAAACAAATCGAACTCCCCAGGGCGCCAGCGGCGCTCACCGGGCCGGTCAAGGCGTGGTCCGAGCCACTCGTCCTGCCCACTTATGAGCCGGCCCCGGCCGACCGCAATCCGATGTTTCTCGAGAAGCGTGTCTTCCAGGGGTCGAGCGGCCGCGTCTACCCGCTTCCCTTCTTCGACCGCATCAGCTCGGAGCTGCGCGACAAGAGCTGGACGGCGCTACACATCGAGAACGAGTACCTGCGCGTCACCGTGCTGCCGGAGCTCGGTGGCCGCATCTACGCCGTCGTCGACAAGATCAACGGCTACGATCTCGTCTATCGCAACCGCGCCATCAAGCCGGCGCTGGTCGGCCTTGCCGGCCCCTGGCTGTCCGGCGGCATCGAGTTCAATTGGCCACAGCACCACCGTCCCAGCACCTACATGCCCACATCTTGGGAAATCGTCGAGGAAGCCGACGGGTCACGCGTCATCTGGCTCAGCGAGCATGAGCCGATGAACCGCATGAAGGGTATGCATGGTGTGCGCCTCAGCCCGAGCAAAGCCTGCCTGGAACTGGCCGTGCGCCTGCACAACCGTACGGAGCTGACCCAGAGTTTCCTGTGGTGGGCCAACGTCGCCACCGAGGTGCATGAGGATTACCAGAGCTTTTTCCCCGAGGACGTTCACTTCATTGCCGACCACGCCAAGCGCGCCACCTCAGCCTTTCCCGGCTGCGAGGGCCGCTATTACGGCGTCGACTACGCGGGCCGTGCGAAGGATGGCGTGCCACTTGAGGAGATGCCGGCTCAGTTCGTACCGAAGCGTGGCTATGCGCCCAATGATCTCCGCTGGTACGCCAACATTCCCGTGCCGACCAGCTACATGTGCCTCGGCTCGCAAGACGATTTCTTCGGCGGTTACGACCACGCCGTCGATGCGGGAATCGTCCATGTCGCCAACCACCACATCTCCCCCGGCAAGAAGCAGTGGACCTGGGGCAACCATGACTTCGGCTACGCCTGGGACCGGAACCTGACCGAGCCCGACGAGAACGGCGTCTATTGGCCCTATATCGAGATCATGGCCGGCGTCTATACCGACAACCAGCCCGACTTCTCCTTCCTCGCCCCCGGTGAAACCAAGACTTTCTCGCAATATTGGTACCCGATCCGCGAGATCGGCGCCGCCGCGGCAGCGACCCTCAAAGCCGCCGTCGGTCTGAAGCTCGATGGCGCCAAGTTGGTGGTCGGCGTGCAGGCGACCGAAACCGTAGCCGGCGCCCGCGTGATCGTCTCAGTGGGCGACAAGGCATTGACCAACACCATGGCGGACCTGGACCCGGCCAAGCCCTTGCTGCTCCCTGTCGACCTCGCAGGCATCAGCCCTGATGACCTTCGCGTCGTTGTCGAAAAGGACGGTGCCCTGCTGGTCGAGCGCCGGCCGGCCGACCGAGGCGAGGTCATCGTGCCGCCGCCGGCTACCGAGCCGCCACCGCCCGAGGAAATCGACAGCGCCGACGAACTCTGGATGACCGGCGTCCATCTCGATCAATACCGCCACGCCACACGCCCGGCCGATATCTACTGGCGCGAGGCGATCCGCCGCGATGCCGGCGACAGCAGATGCAATACCGCCCTTGGCATCTGGCATCTCAGACGCGGCGAGTTCACCGCAGCCGAAGCCTGTTTCCGCAAGGCGATCGAACGGCTGACCCGCCGCAATCCCAACCCGCCGACAGGCGAGGCGCACTACCATCTCGGTATCGCGCTCCGCTACCTCGGCCAGCCGGACGCCGCTTATGACGCGCTCTACAAGGCGACCTGGAATGCCGCTTGGCGCGGCCCGGCGCATTTGGCACTGGCTGAAATTGATGGCACGCGCGGCGCCGTCACCAACGCCCTCGCCCATGTCGAGGAGGCGCTGCGCCATGACGTCGAGAATGCTGTCGCCCGCAACCTGAAGGCCGCGCTGCTTGCCAAGATCGGCCGGAAGACGGATGCCGACGCCCTTCTCTCAGAAACGCTTACCCGCGACCCGCTCGACGCCCGAGCTCGCGCTCTGAAGGGCCTGCCGCTCCACGGCGACGATCAGCTTCACCTCGACATCGCCATCGAAACGGCACGCGGTGGGTTCGTCGCCGACGCCCTCGCCCTCCTCGAGGCTCGCATCGCCGCTGTCGGCGTTGCAGCCTCACCGCTCCTGCACTACCACGCTGCCGCCCTGGCCCACCGCCTTGGCAAGCCGGCCGGACCACATCTTGCCGCAGCCGCCGAGGCATCGCCCGACTACTGCTTCCCGGCGCGGCTTGAAGACATCGTCGTGCTGGAAGCGGCGATCGCTGCCAACCCGGCCGACGGTCACGCGCCCTGCTATCTCGGCAATCTTCTTTACGACCGACGCCGCCATGCCGAGGCGATCGCCATGTGGGAGAGGTCTGTCGCCATCGCCCCCTCGTGGTCGATCCCTTGGCGCAACCTCGGCATCGGTTACTTCAACATCGAGGGCTCCTCTGACAAAGCCGTCGCCGTCTATGACAAGGCTCTCGCCGCCAATTCGCGCGACGCCCGTCTCGTCTACGAGCGCGACCAACTTTGGAAGCGCATCGGCCGCTCACCAGCCGAACGGCTGGCCGAGCTGGAAACCAGGCTTGACCTCGTCGCTACACGCGACGACCTCAGCGTCGAGCTGTCAGCGCTCTACAACCAGCTCGGCCGGCCTGAGAAATCGGCACCGCTGATCGCCGGCCGCGCCTTCCAGCCCTGGGAGGGCGGCGAGGGTCTCGCCCTCGACCAATGGGTGCGCAGCCATCTCAGCCTCGGTCGCCGAGCGTTGGCTGCCGGCAACGCCGAGGCAGCGGTGGCCGAATTCGAGGCGGCTCTCAAGCCGCCGCATTCCCTCGGCGAGGCACGCCATCTACTCGCCAATCAGAGCGATGTTCATTACTGGCTCGGCAGAGCGCTTGCCGCCACCGGTCGCGGCGAAGAGGCACAGCACTGGCTGACGCTGGCGGCCGAATTCGCCGGCGATTTCCTCGGCATGGAAGTGCGCGCCTATTCAGAGAAGACGTTTTTCTCTGCCGAGGCGCTCCTTGCGCTCAGCCGCAAGGCGGAAGCGGAGAAGCTGCTCGGCGAACTTCGCGCCTACGCTGAGGAGACCATGGCGAGCCCGGCGAAGATCGACTATTTCGCCACCTCGCTGCCGACCATGCTGCTGTTCGACGATGACCTGCAACTGCGCCGACGCGTCTCCGCCCACGTCATGCTCGCCGAAGCGGCCATCGGCCTCGGCGACACCCCAACCGGCCGCGAGCATCTTCAGATCGCCCTGAAGCTGGACCCCAACCACGCGCTCGCCGCCGATCTCCTCGGCGATCTTCCCAATCGCTGAGGAGGGCCTACATGGAAAAGCTGAGCCTTCGGACGAATGCCACCGAGCTGACGCTGTCGACGCGGGGCGCCACCGTTCTAGGCTGGAACCTGAAGACTGCCGCCGGACAGTTTCCGCTGTTGCGTCCGGCGCGCCACGACGGCGACGGAGCGCCGGATGAGACGTCCGCTTGCCCCTTGGTGCCTTACGGCAACCGGATCGGCGGCAACGCCTTCGCCTTTGCCGATCGTGACTATCTGCTGACGCCCAATACCGGCGACCGCTACCGCCTGCACGGCGACGGCTGGCTGTCGGATTGGTCCATTGAGGCAGCGACCCGCAACAGTGCAACCCTTGCCTTGGTCCATAGGGCCGATGCTGCCGCTCCCTGGGATTATCTCGCCCGGCAGACCGTAGCGCTCGAGAATCGCCGGCTGACGGTGACACTATCAGTCGAGAACATGGGCAACACCGCCCTCCCCTTTGGCCTCGGTTGGCATCCCTATTTCCCACTGACGTCGCGCACGCGACTGACGGCGCCCGCTTCCTCCGTCTGGCTGGAGAGCGCCGATCATCTCCCCACCGAGGAAGTGCCGCTCCCCGCTGATTTCGATTTTCGTAAAGCCGCGCCGTTACCCGACCGCTGGATCAACAACGGCTTCGAGGACTGGAATGGCTGTGCCCGCATCGATTGGCCGGAACGCGGCCTGACACTGACCATCGACGCCGATCCCATCTTTTCTCGCTACGTCGTCTACCGCCCAGATACCGCCCGCGATCCGGCCTATGTCGGCAACTGGTTCTGCTTCGAGCCGATGACCCACACGGTGAACGGATTCCGAATGCCAGGCATGGGCGGGTTGATACCGCTTCGTCCGGGTGAGCGGTTGGAGGGACGCATTAGCTTGGAAGCATTGGTGCCATAGACTGACCGCAAGCCGATGCCGAGAAAACTGACGATCGACGTGGAAATATGGCGAGCAGTGCGTTAGCCTAATCGGGCTATAGCGTGTGCTGCGTGCGCTACGGGTGATCCGAAATCGACGGAGACCTTGATCTACTTCCAATCATGGGAGAAGGAATCCATGTCTTTGCCGATCAACCCAGGGCGCAATCAATCCACGCTTCGTCGGTTCCTTGATAATGAGGCATCCGGCGGCCCGATTCTGATGGTCGTCGCCGCTTTGGCGATACTGGTCGCCAACTCGCCCCTCGCAGATGCCTACTTCCACAGCCTCCACATCGACATTGGTCCCCTCAGCATTCAGCATTGGGTCAATGATGTCCTGATGGCTGCCTTCTTCCTGCTCGTCGGACCGGAGATCAAGCGCGAGGTGCTGGACGGTCAGCTTTCGAGCTGGAGTCGGCGCTTTCTTCCCGGCGCGGCTGCTGCGGGCGGTATGTTGTCTCCGGCTCTCATTTGTGTGTCGCTGAACTGGAGCGATCCATCGTCCTTGAGAGGATGGGCCATACCAACGGCAACCGACATCGCCTTCGCCCTTGGCGTGATCTCGCTGTTCGGTTCCCGCGTACCGAGTTCTCTCAAGAGGCATCCCCATCGGTTCGCTGGCATCCTCGGCGCAATCCTCTTGGCGACCTTCGGACGCCGCCGCGCGCATTTCGAAGGCTGAGCTATCGGCGCGGCCTCGATACACCAACGCCTGGATGGTTTCCCATCCAGGCGTTGGTCAATCATCTTATGTCGGACTGCTGCCCCTTTGCCTCACTTCCGACCGAGACCGGCACTGCGGACGTTGTCGAGCAGCACGGCCAGCAGCAGGATCAGGCCACGCACCAGATACTGGTAGAAGGCCTGGATATTGAGGAGGTTCATGGCGTTCTCGGCGATGCCGAGGATCAGCACACCGACGATAACGCCGGTCATCGCCGCCCGGCCGCCGGCCAGCGACACACCACCGAGCACGCAGGCCGAAATGGCCGATAGCTCAAGGCCGGTCGCCGCGTTGGGCTGGCCGGAGGTGATGCGCGAGGCCAGCAGGATGCCGGCCACCGCGCAGACGAGTCCCTGAATGGTGAAGATCCAGATGCGCGTGCCGTCGACGTTGACGCCGGCAAGCCGCGACGCCTCCGGGTTGCCGCCGATCGCCAGCGTGTTGCGGCCGAACACCGAGCGATTGAGCAGGAAGCCGAACAGGCAGAACAGGATGACCATGATCCAGATCGGCGTCGGAATGCCGAAGAAGCGCGACAAGGCCAACTGATAGAAGCCGGGATCGTTGATGCCCACCGCCCGGCCGTCGGACGAGATCAACGCCAGGCCGCGCACGATCTGCATGGTGGCGAGCGTGGTGATCAGCGCGTTGATCTTCAACTTGGCGATGATGGCGCCGTTGACGAAGCCGACGAAGGTGCCGCAGGCCAGCGCCGCGATCAATCCGATGATGATCGAGCCAGAGGCGTTGGAGGCCATCACGGCCACCATGCCGGTGAAGGCGACGATGGAGCCGACGGACAGGTCGAAATCACGCGAGGCCAGGCAGAACATCATCGTGCAGGACACGATGCCGATGGTCACCACCGACTGGAACAGGCCGAGCATGTTGCGCTCGGTGATGAAGCTCGGCACGAAGACCGACACGGCCGCGAAGGCGATGACGAAGATGACGAGGAGGCCCTGCTCGCCGAGCAGGAGACGTTTCAGGAAGGCCATCACGATGCTTTCTTGTTCCGCTCGCCAGCCGTCCGGTCCGGCAGGGCCGAGGCGAGAATGGCGTGTTCATTGAATTCGGCGCGGTCGTAACGGGCGGCAATCCGCCCCTCGCACATGACGACGACGCGGTCGGAAATGCCCATCACTTCAGGCAGTTCGCTGGAGACAACGACAATGGCCAACCCCTTCTCGGCGAGGTTATAGAGCAGCTCGTAGATCTCAGCCTTGGCGCCGACATCGATGCCGCGTGTCGGCTCGTCGACGATCAGTACCTTGACGTCAGTCTCGGCCAGCCAGCGGGCAAGCAGCACTTTCTGCTGGTTGCCACCGGAGAGGTTGACGATCTCCTGCTTGGCCGACGGGGTACGAATGCGAAGCTGTTTGATGAACTCGGCGGCCGTGTCCGCCTCACGCTTGGGGCTCAACAGGCCGAAGGGCGAGAAATGGCGACGGGCTGAGACGACAATGTTCTCGCCGACCGACAGCCCCTGGATGATACCGTCGAACTTGCGATCCTCCGAACAGAGCACCAAGCCTTCCCGGATGGAACGACGCGGGCTCGCACCCGAGCTGTCGGCGCCGTCGATGCTGACCTTTCCGGAATGGCGCGCATCGGCACCGTAGACGAGGCGCATCAATTCAGATCGGCCTGAGCCGACCAATCCGAAGAAGCCGACGATCTCGCCAGCTCGTGCCTCGAAGTCGATAGGCCGCGGGGATTTCGATCCGGTAATACCCTCGACCTTCAGGCGTACTTCGCCAGCAGGGCGACCGCGCCAGCCCCAGATGTCGGAGATCTCGCGGCCGACCATCTCGGAGACCAGACTATCGCGGGTCACGTCGGTCATCGATACATGGTGGGCGGCGAGCTTGCCATCGCGCAGCACGGTACAGCCGTCGCACAGGCGGAAGATTTCATCGAGACGATGCGAGATATAGATGATCACCTTGCCGGCGGCGCGCAGCTCGCCGATGATCCGGAATAGAACCTCGCTTTCCTGCGACGACAGCGACGACGTCGGCTCATCCAAGGCGATGACGCGGGCATCGAGCATGATCGCCTTGGCGATCTCGATCATCTGCCGTTCGCCGAGCGAAAGCTTCGCTACCTTGGTGTCGGCGTTGACCGTCAGGCCGATATCCCTAAGGCGCCGGTTCACCTCTTTCTTCAAGGCGCGGAAATCGATGATGCCGACACGGTTGGGAAAACGACCGAGGCGGAGGTTTTCGGCCACCGTCAATTCGGGAACCAGTTGCAGTTCCTGGTGCACCACGACCACGCCGGCGGCAAAGGCATCACGGGTGGAAGAGAAACTTTGAACGGCACCATCAATGGAAATCTCGCCACTGTCGGCGGCGGTGTCGCCGGAGAGAATGCGGATCAATGTCGACTTGCCGGCGCCGTTTTCGCCGATCAGTCCGTGAACGGAGCCCTTCGCCACTCCGAACGAGACATCCGACAGCGCCTTGACGCCCGGGTAGGTCTTGGAAATGTGGGAAAAGCTTATAAAGTCGACCATGTCCTCGTGCCTTGCTAGGGAGCCGGCAACCAAGGTCGCCGGCCCCATTTCATGTTAGCAGCCTAGCGGCCTCATTCGATGCCGAGGCTCTTACGGACCTGGACATAGGTGTCGCGCAACGCCAGTTCGCCGGAAGTCAGCGTCAGCGCCGGCGGCTGCTTGCCGTTGGCAACCCAGTCATACATGTTGAGCGCGGTCTCGTAGCCATGGCGCTTCGGGGAGATGATCACGGTGCCGAAGAAGCCGGTGGCAGCGGGTTTCTTGAACTCGTTGATCGCCGAGTCCGCACCGCCGATACCGACGCCCACGAAGTTCTCCGGCGTGATGCCGACGGTCTCGGAGGCGCGAACGGCGCCGAGCACCGCCTCGTCGTTGAGGCCGAAGGCAACCCAATGCTTCACGTCGGCATGCTTGTTGAGCACCACGGTGGCGGCGTTGAGCGCCGCTTCAGTGTCCGTCTTGGCCTGCGGCGCATCGAAGATATTTGCCTCGGGGAAGCCCGCCGCCTTCAGCGAGGTGATGGCGCCCTGGACGCGATCGACGGCGGTCGGAAGCTGGTCGTAGGAAACGCGGATGGCACCAACGCTCGCCATGTCCCAGCCGCGCTTCTTGATCTCGTCGGCAATGGCGGTACCAACCGCCTCGCCGATCTTCAGCGCCGAGATGCCCATGTGCGGTACGCTTTCGATCGGCGTGCCGTCGGCGTTGACGAGGCGATCGTCCACGGTCATCAGCTTGAGGCCGTTGGCTTCAGCCTTGGCAACGATGCCTGGGCCAAGCTTGACGTCGGGCGTGCAGATGATGAAGCCCTGCGCTCCCTGCGCACCGAGATTGTCGATGGCCGACTGAACCTTCTCGCCATCCTCGGCGCCGATCTTCACCAGCGTGAAGCCCTTTTCCTTGGCGGCGATGTCGGCGAACTTCCACTCATCCTGGAACCAGGGCTCCTCCGGTTGCTTGACGACGAAGCCGATCTTGATATCGGCCGCATGGGCCGCCGCTGTCAGCGCACCGACGGCGATGCCGACGGCAGCGAAGCTTTTCAGAATACGAAGCATGGCGTTTCCTCCATTTTCTCTTCAACGATCGCTCGCCAACGCGGCGCGCCTTTCGCTACCCCAGGCGACCCTCCGGCGGAACGGACCGACATCCGTCATGGACGATTCCGTGCCCCTGCTATCGCAGGACAGCCCGGCTCCTCCGTGTCGGCAGGACGTGTGGCGATGATGCGCCTTTGGGAACGGGGATGAATCGGGCAAAGATCAAGGCCGGATGCGCCCGACGATCCCGGACGAACCAGCCCAAAGCCTCCTCCAGATACCGCCCTTCTCCCGCCCTGTCGTCTTTTCGGCTGCCACGCATCCTTCCAGCGGCCATCCCACCGCCGGCCGAACCGGTCGCGCCACGCCTCTCGCCCTGCAGGCAGGGACGATCGTGTGCGGCGAAAAATAGCCTAGGTGGCGGATGTCCTCGCGGGAATGGCTGCATCCATGAATTCCATGGACGAAACTCTTAAGGCATTCCAGACTTCTACCTTTGTGAACCGGCCCAGCGGCGAAGCTCACGGCGCTGTGGAATGGCTGGTAAGCGCAGCACGGACGCCCCTGTCCTACGCGGTTATCCGGAAGCGAGCCAGGCTGCTCGCCGTTGACCCGACCGAAGCGGCCGCTTACCCTTTCCGGGCAACGACTTATAGCCCCAAGGGGATCAATCTTGACTGAACAGGCCACCATAACCGTTGGCGTCATTGCCAAGGAACTCGGCGTTTCCGACGCCAAGGTGAAGAAGGCAATCGAAGCGCTGAAGATCGAGCCGGTCGGCAAGCGCGGCGTCTGCAAGCTCTATGCGACGGATATCGTCGAAGCGATCAAGAAAACACTCGCCTGATCGCCAACCGATGCCGGGCGTTGCCTTTACTTTTCGGCGGCGGTCGTCGCGGTCACCAGACACCAAATGCCACCGAGGATGACGAGGCTGCCAATAATCTCTCTCGTCAGGAGATGCTCGCCAAAGGCACCCCACGCCATCACCATGACGAAGACGTAGCTTGCCGCCGAGAGCGGAAACGCCAAGCTGAGGTCCAACTCCGCCAGAACGGTCATCCAGATGACGAAGCAAACGATTTCGGCGGCAACCGCGGCGGCGAACCAGGGCGAGGCAAGAAGGTTGCCGAACCAGCCCGACCCCATGGTGGACGATGCGGCATCCGACGCGCCAAGCTTGAGAAACAACTGCTGCAGCGTATTCAGAACGGGGATTGCCAACCAGGTTGTCCAAAGCCATCTGGACATTTAGTCCGCCTCCGAGCGTTCCTCGCCGGGTGTCGCGATAGCGAGATATGGCGCCGCGAAGCGTAAAGCGCGCTGGGTCAGCGAATTGGAGTGGCGGAAGAACATGCTGTTGGCGCCAAGCCGGCTACCAAGGCGGACCTTGTTCTTGTAGTAGGCTTGGCCGCTCTGGTAACGTTCCAGACCTTCCTTGAGGCAGTATTCGACGTTGTCGATCCAGCTCAGGTAATAGAGATTGAACGAGCGGCCTTTCTCGGCATCCATGCAGAAGAATTTGTCGATCAGGGTTCGCTCGTTCCGGATCAGGAAATTGGTGGCGAGCAGCTCGTCTCCGACAAAATACAATGTGACAAACGATCGCCCTGGCAGTCCTGTCAGTATTCCCTCGAAATAGGCTGGCGTGAGGTCCTCGAATTGCCAGTCGCTGCGCTCTCGCGTCTGGCAATAAAGTTCCATGGCCCGTTCCCGATAGGGGCCAAGGTCGGATCGCCGTTCAATACGCACGTTCTGCCGCGCCTTGAGCTTTCGGCGCAGGTCCTTGCGTGTTGCCGCGGACAGATGGGAGAAATAGCCATCGAGATCGGGGAAATCGATGTCGAGAGCGGCCGTCGGCAAGCCGGCCAGTTCGGCGTAGCCCCGCGCGGTGACGACATCCGCGAGCCCGTCGGGAAGTGGTTTCGGAATGTCCTTGAGCGCAAGGAGAGGACAACTGGCGGCACGAGCATGGGATTCAAAGGCGGCGACGAGACAGTCGAACAGCTCTGCCCGGTGTGCGGCTGAAATATCCGGATGAAAGCCCGGGTACCCCGTCTCGGTGCAGGGGGACCCCAGACAAGCGAGCGGAAGCATCAGGAAGCCTGACCATAGGCTGCGCAAACGCATCACCGCGTCACGGAGGTGACGGTTGTCCAAGGTCGTCTCAAGGCCGTAGCGGGTTAGGAACGCCGGCATGGCAACAACAATTCGGCCACCTGCTTGTCCGATGACGTAGCGGAACTCGAAGCCGGGGATGCCTGCCCGCTCGACGGCAAGCAAATAGTCATAGCCCTCGGCTTCGCCGGGAAAGCAAGCATTCCATTGCTGCCGGTCGATGGCACCGAGATCGGTGCGGACTTCGAACACGGTTTCCTCCGCCCGTGCAACAGGGCGCAACGGTGCGTCAAGCGGCATCGCAAGTCTCGAAGAAGTTGGCGGTTTGATCGGCGACGTCGCGATACTGCCGGTCGACATGGATCATGTGATAGCTGTCGTCGATGAAGTGCAGCTCACTGGGACCGCCAAGGTGTGTATGGATGTACTGGGCATGGTCGGTGCTCGCGAGGTCATCCTCACGAGAATGCACGATCAGCGTCGGTGTTCGGATGAAGGGAAGCCGCCGCCGCATCTCCCGCCCCAAACGATGCATTTCCACGAGGCTGCTGGCCGGGAACCGTTCGAGAATACCTTCGGCAGCAGCTCCCGCGACAAGCCGTCGGGCACGTTCGTCCTTGATCCCCATCGCAGGAGTCTCGTCGAATTCAAGCAGCCCAATGAACGGCACCTTGGAGACCCAGGCGGCCTGACGAGAAATGAACACCTTGAACTTGGGAATGGCCCATCCGTCGTAATTGAAACACGGCGAGTAAAGGCCGACAGCACGGACGGCGTCCGGTTGCAGGTCAGAGGCCATCAGAGCCAGTTGGCCACCAACGCAGATGCCCGCGGCGTAGAGTCCGTCGACTTCCGGCGTGAAATCAGCAATCGCCTCACCGACGCTATCAAGCCAATCACGCCAGTTGGTTCGGCGAAGCGTTGCGGCATCCTTGCCATGGCCGGCAAGCAGCGGCGCATAGACGCTGTAGCCGCGGCGCCAGAGCTGACGGGCAACCAGCCGCATTTCCGACGGGGCTCCCGTGAGACCGTGGACGAGAACGACGCCATTTCCGCTGGTACCCGGCATGAAATAGGACAGAGAATCTCCGGCTTTTATTTTCATGATGTCGATCCAGACCTTCTAGAGACCCGCCGAGCCGACCGTGGCAACGCCGATGATCACCATGGCGATGCCAAGCGCGTGACGCCCATTGATGCGCTCCCCGAACAGAGCGGCGCCGGCCAACGCGATGGTCGCGTAGCTCGCCGACATCAGCGGAAAAGCGATCGACAGAGGGGCCGCGCCAAGAACCCAGCACCAGGCGACGAGTTCGACGGACCAGAAGACAACGCCAAGCGCCGTAATCGGATTGACGAAGACCTTGACGCCGAACGCGTATTTCCGGGCCGCCAGCTTGAAACAGACCTCGCGGCCGGTTTCGGTCACAATGCAGAACCCGATGACGCCGACCTGCGTGGCCGTCAGGCCGGCGATCATGGCATCAATGCTCCGAAGACATCGAGCAGCGCGTAGTTGGCGGCGCTGTTGATGTTGACGATTTCCGCATCGGGCGGTACGTCACGCGGCTGATCGATGAGGCTTTCACCAAGCTTCATCAGCCGAGTCCAGGCACCGCCGCCGTAGCGCGGCCGGGAGTAATCGCCCGTCACGTCCGCCCCTATGATGCGGCGAGACTTGCCAATCGCGCTCAAGAGGCGAAGGACGTCGGTAAGCTTCATCTGCCCCTGGTCCCAATTGGTTATGGCGTCGCTGGGGCAAAGAACATCCTTGTCGAGGCTGATGTAGACCGCCTCGGTATCGATGCGCGCCATCAGCCGTTCGAGAAATCGCTCGTAGCCGAACTCCGCCATGGTTTGCCAATGCAGATAACCCGATCTCTGTTCGAAGCTGTTTCCACCTCCCAGATGGGCTTTCACACGGCTGGGCGAATGATCAAAGGGATAGAGCTCAAGCCGTCCGCTCGCCAGGAGCCCGAGGTTGGCGCCCTTGCGCTCCGGTGACACCAGGTCGCTGCTGCACACCCCAATAGTGATCACTCTATCGACCGCGGGATGATCGGCCACACGGTTTATCCAGGATCCGCAATGCAGGCCGTCGGAAAAGTGCACCCAGTCCGGGTGGTTGTCGATGTGGATGACAGTGACCGGCTCGGCGGCCTCATCAAGTGCCAAGTCGACCAGCAGGCTGGAGATGTGGTGGAAGTCCCCCGAGCCGGTAAAGCACAGTTTTGGTTCCTTCCTCGCCCCGGAGAGATTGACGCGCAGGACGTGGTGGAGGTCGTCCACCACCGTCTGCCGCGCCCAAAGGCGGAAATCCCGCCCTCGATCGCGTGCGTCGATTTCCTGGCAGCCAGCCATCAGGCAAGTCCGGACGAACTCGGCCTGCGCCTCCAGCGCCTCGTCGAGGTGAAGAAGGTAGAGCTGCATCGCCTCACCTCCGCTCGGCGCGATCCAGCAACTGATCGAGCAAATCGAGCGCCAGGTCGATTTCGCTGTCCGAGATCAAAAGGCTCGGGGCCAGCGTGATGACGTTCTTGTGGTAGCCACCGACGTCGAGGACGAGGCCATAGCTGCGGCCGTCGACCATCATGTCGCCCTTCATGCCCTCGTCGACCATCCAGTCGAGGGTTGCCTTGTCGGGCGTGAAGCCATCCGGTCCGCAGATCTCCATTCGCAGCGCCAGACCCAGACCATCGACGTCGCCGACGATCGCATGGCGGCTCTTCAGCACCTCAAGTCCATCCAGGAAGCGCTTGCCGCGCGCCGTAACGGCAGAGCCGAAATCTTCCTCACCGATCATACGGAAGGTTTCGAGCGCCACGGCCGTACCCATCGGATTGGACGCGAAGGTCGAGTGCGTCGATCCGGGCGGGAACACCGTCGGGTTGATCATCTCCTCGCGCGCCCAGATACCCGACAATGGGTTGAGGCCGTTGGTAATTGCCTTGCCGAACACCAGCACGTCGGGCGAGACGCCGAAGTGTTCGATCGACCAGAGCTTGCCCGTCCGGTAGACGCCCATCTGGATCTCGTCGACCACCAGGAGAATGCCGTGATCGTCGAGCACTTTCTTGAGCTCGCTGAAGAAATTCAGCGGCGGGATGACGTATCCGCCAGTACCCTGGATCGGCTCGACATAGAAAGCGGCATACTCGGACTGGTTGGTCTTGGGATCCCAGACGCCATTGTATTCGCTTTCGAAAAGACGGGCGAACTTCTGAACACAGAGATGGCCGTACTCTTCCTTCGACATGCCGCGTGGGCCACGGAAATGATAGGGAAACTCGATGAACTGCGCCCTATCACCAAAATGCCCGTAGCGGCGGCGATAGCGATAGCTCGACGTGATCGCCGAGGCCCCCAGCGTGCGGCCGTGATATCCGCCCTCGAAGGCAAACATCAGGCTCTTGCCGCGGCAATGATTGCGCACCAGCTTCAGCGAATCCTCAATCGCCTGGGAACCGCCAACGTTGAAGTGAACGCGTCCCTTGTGCCCGAACTTGCGCTCCGCATCCTGAGCGATCAGCGCGGCCAGCTCGACCTTTTCGCGGTGAAGATACTGGGAAGCGACCTGCGGCAACCTGTCGAGCTGCCGATGGGCAGCGGCGTTAAGCCGTTCGTTTCGGTACCCGAAATTGACCGCCGAGTACCACATCTGCAGGTCGAGATAAGGAACCTCGTCCCGATCGAAAAGAAAGGACCCCTCGCAGGATTCGAAGAACTTTGGAGACTCTGTGTAGTGGACCGTGTCGCCGTAGGAACAATAGAGGCCTTCGAGGGTTCGCAGGTCTTCCTCCCCCGGCAAAGCCTCGGTTTCGGCGGGATTGAGCAGATTCAGCATGGATTTCTCCAGTCAAGGCTGTTGGGAAAGGGGGATCGGTTGGAACGGTGGCAGGGGCGATCCCGCAAGTGAGATCGTCATGTCGAGCACATCGAAGAAATCGGCATAGACCGCGTGCGGGATGGCTTCGCGACGGCAATAGGCGGCGAGCTTGCCCTTGGCAAAGACCATTGCGGCGCGACGCGCGGCACAGAAATCAGAGCGGCCGTCACCGACGAAGATATGACGACCGGTACCCTTCAGGACCGCACATTTGCACACACCCGCCGCGACACGGCAGCCCGCGCGACCGTGCGGGAAGGCGAGGTCGAAACCAGCCTCGGTCACGATCAAGCGATTTGCGATGATCCTGGCACAGGAAACCCCGTTGAGAGCGAGCACGCGGCGGATGAAATGGTCGACGCCGTCACTGACGATCACAACCTCAATTCCGCTGCGGTCACAGTACTTCTTGAAATCTGAGAACCCAGGATCGATTTCGACCTGTTCCAGGAACTCGTCGATTTCGTCGCGTTCGGCACGGATCAGGCGGACCTGCTCGCGCATGCACTCCGCCGAGTTGATCGCACCGGCTTCCCAGCGCATTTCGATGTCTCGCCACGCAGGCAGGGCGAAGCGATTCAGAATGAGATCGGTAACGTCGTCTGTCGCGATAGTGCCGTCAAAATCGCAGAAGGCTAGCATGTCGTGGTCCCAAGCTTGTCCGGGACCCGTCTACGCCTCCTTGATGAGGCCTGCCTGAGGGGAAGATGAAGCCAAACTGAAAGTCGGCACCGTCACGTGACGACCGCCGGTATGATCAGCTCCACCCGCAGGCCATACCCCCAAGTCGGCGTGGATAGACCGACCTGAATGCCGAGGCGTTGGGCAATCTCGGCAACAATGGCCAGCCCAAGTCCCGCGCCGTCACGATCGGCAGCTGACACCCGATGGAACTTGAGAAATACCGCCTCTCTCTGATCTTCGGGGATGCCGGGGCCGCGATCATCAATAAAAAGCCGCCAGTCGACACCAGCCGGCACGATCTCGATGCGAATTTCGCCGCCGTCGGATGAATACTTGATGGCGTTATCGACCAGATTGTCGATCAATAGTCTGAGAAGAAGCCGGTCGGCTTTCACATAGGCGACCTCTTTTCCGACGAGTTCCGCTTCGAAACCCCGATTGCCAAGAATAACGCCGACATCGGCAAGGGAGGCGGCAGCGACCTCGCAGAGGTTGATCGCCTCCAAGCGGAGCGGCTGATGACTGACGCGCGCCAGATGCAGCAGTTGGGCGATCAGATGCATGGCTCGCTCGTTGCTGGCCACCAGATCTTTCATCAGCTGTTGCCGCTCTTCTTCGTCCGTCGCCTTCTCCAGCATCTGCAGCAGAAGCTTGATGCCGGCCTGCGGTGTCCGCAATTGATGAGCGGCAAGATCGGCGAAACGCCGCTCCAACGTCAGTGAAGTATCCAGCTTCTGCATGAACTGATTGAGAGACCGAACAAGCGGCAGGAGATCGCTCGGCATGTCGTTCGTGGCCAACAACGATAGATCGTCGGGCGTTCGCGAACGAATTTGCCTGACCAGACCTCGAATATGGCTGAGCCCATTATTGATCACCAGCCAGGCTAGGAAGGCGATCACCGGCACCAGCACCAAAAGCGGTAGCGCGATATCCAGAAGGATGTTGCCAACGAGGCCTTTTCTCAGCGCGACCTTTTCGGCGACTTCGACAACGATCCCGGTCTTCGCGATCGACAGAGAATAAACCCGCCACTTCTCGTTGGCATGAATGTAGTCGGCAAAGCCGACGCTGAAAGGCGGCACGCTGGCGGGAAACGCATTGCTGCTGACCATGGCGAGCGCCCCGCCTTTCCATGATCGGAAGGCATGCGCGTCTGCGTAATCGTCCGCGTCCTGATTCAACGCCAGTTGGTTGCCCATGGAAAAATCAATGTCGGGCACCTCCGCCGGTACAGGGAAGGCATTCTTCTCAAGGTGCCCCTTGAGAAGGATCCAAAGGGTGTTGGCGTCGTTGATAAGCTCGGCGTCGTAGATGTTTTCGATTTCGCGCGTGGCACTTCGGTAAGCGAGAGCCCCAACGATCAGGATGGTGGCCATCAGCGTGGGGAGGATGCGCCAGAACAGGCGCTGGCTGAGCGTCACCGCGTCACCGTTCGACCATGTAGCCCACGCCACGGATCGACTTGATAAACGTCGAACCGAGCTTGCGCCTGAGATTATAGACTGTGACCTCGATCGTGTTGCTTTCGGTCGTCGACTCCGCGTCGTAGAGGGCATACTCGATGTCGGTCTTGGTGACGTAACGGCCGGCGCGCTCCATCAGGAGACGCAAAAGGTGGAACTCCTTGGCCGGCAAGTGCAGCGTCTCACCGCCACGGCGGGCGACAAGCGCCGCCGGGTCGAGTTCGACGTCGCCGGACACGAGGAGCGTCACGATGCGTCCCTCACTCCGCCGCGTTAGCGCGCGAATGCGGGCCAGAAGTTCATCGAGGTCAAACGGCTTGACGAGATAATCGTCCGCTCCGCCATCAAGACCCTCGACGCGATGCTTGACACTGTCGAGGGCAGTCAGGAACAGAACCGGCGTCTGATTGGCCTTGGCCCGCAAAGCGCGCACGATGTCGAAGCCGCTCATCTTCGGTAGGTTCACATCGAGAATGGCCATCGCATAGTCATTGTCCTCGCATGCGGACAAGCCGGATTCGCCATCGCTGAACCAGTCGACGCCATAAGCGTGCTTTTCAAGTGCGCGTTTGAGCGACGGCCCAAGAATATGGTCGTCTTCGACGAGAAGGATGCGCAGCTTGCCACCTCTTACCACACGGCCTTGGGAGCAGGGTTGCTTTTGCCAATGCCAGATGGCATTGCCCCGCCCTGACACGCCGGAAGCTTTCGCAACAAGATTATGCGGCTGTGCCTGGCTCGTCCAGCAGGCTTAGGTGGATTGCTTTTGATCCGGCGTTACCCGGTACAAAGCAATTCCCATTGCGGAACACACACGGAACATGTTAACTCTGTTCGTGATTTGTACCGAATCGCGCCACGGCGCAACCGGCGCGCCGGCCGACCAGCGGGGACCAAACGATGCTCACGCGCAAACAGCTCGAACTCCTGATGTTCATTCATGAGCGTCTCAAGGAATCGGGTGTGCCGCCGTCCTTTGACGAGATGAAGGACGCCCTGGATCTCAAGTCCAAGTCTGGCATCCACCGCCTTATCACCGCACTCGAAGAGCGGGGCTTCATCCGTCGCCTGCCGAACCGGGCGCGGGCACTGGAAGTCATCAAGCTGCCCGAAACCATGCAGCCGGGCATCGGCCGCGCTCGCAAAGGCTTTGCGCCAGCCGTTATTGAAGGCGACGGTGGCCGCAAGGCTCCTCCCACCAGTGCTGCGCCGTCTCTCGACAGCCGTGACACCGTCCCGGTGCCGGTCATGGGACGCATCGCTGCCGGCGTGCCGATTGCCGCTATCCAGACACAGTCGCATATCCTGCACGTACCGATCGACCTCGTGGCCGGTGGCGAGCATTATGCGTTGGAAGTGCGCGGTGACTCGATGATCGAGGCCGGCATTCTCGACGGCGACACCGTCGTCATCAAGAAGTCGGATACCGCCGACTCCGGCGACATCATCGTTGCGCTGGTCGACGACGAAGAGGCGACACTGAAACGTCTGCGGCGCAAGGGAGCCTCGGTGGCCCTCGAGGCCGCCAACCCGGCCTATGAGACACGCATTTTCGGCCCCGACCGCGTACGCATTCAGGGCCGTCTTGTGGCACTGATGCGCCGCTACTGATTTATCTACCAGATACTTGCAATTGACGATGGGGCGCTTTCTGGCGCCCCTTTTTCATTTCCGTCAGCGCCAGTGGCAGCCCTGGCCTATTTCACCAGTCTGCTCGCTTGCGACGGATAGAGTAGCGACGTGTCTCCATAGGAGTAGAAGCGATAGTCGCTGGCGATCGCATGGGCGTAGGCGGCGCGCATGATGTCGAGGCCGGAGAAGGCCGACACCAGCATGAACAGCGTCGACTTCGGTAAATGGAAATTGGTCATCAACAGGTCGACGGCGCGGAACCGATAACCAGGCGTAATGAAAATGTCGGTCGCGCCCGCGAACGGCCGGATGAGGCCGTCTTCGCCGGCCGCGCTTTCCAAAAGGCGCAACGACGTCGTGCCGACAGCGACCACCCTGCCCCCGCGCGCCCGGACGGCGTTGAGCGCCTCGGCGGTTTCTGATGAGACGTGGCCGATCTCGGAATGCATCTTGTGATCTTTGGTATCGTCCACCTTCATCGGCAGAAAGGTGCCGGCGCCGACATGTAGCGTCACGAAATGCCGGCCGACGCCGCGCGCATCGAGACGTTCGAAGAGTTCCGGCGTGAAGTGAAGCCCAGCGGTCGGTGCAGCGACCGCACCGTTCTCCCGGGCATAGACGGTCTGATAGTCAGCCCGGTCGTGCTCATCCTCGGTCCGACGCGCCGCGATATAGGGCGGCAGTGGAATGTGGCCGACCGTCATCAGCGCCACATCGAGATCCGGACCCGCGCGATCGAAGGCCAGTGTGATCTCCCCACCTTCGCCTTTCTCGACGACGCCAGCGCCAAGGGGAGCGGCGGCCGGATCAATGCCGGAAAACACCACGCGATCGCCAGCGTGCAGCTTGCGAGCCCCCTTGACGAAAGCGCGCCAGCGATCTGGCGCTTCGCGCATATGCAGCGTTGCCGAGACGCGCACCGGCTCAGCCCCGTCACGATCGCGCCGCCCCTCAAGCTGAGCCGGAATCACCTTGGTGTCGTTGAACACCAGCGCGTCGCCGGGCGCCAGGAGATCTGCGAGATCGCACGCATACCTGTCCTCGAAAGGCTGGCCGGGCTTCACCACCAACAGGCGCGATGCATCGCGCGGAACGGCGGGACGCAGAGCGATCCGCTCAGGAGGCAGATCAAAGTCAAAGGCTGAAACTTGCATGCCTTTGCATAGACACGACCCGACACGAAAGGCAACGGCCATTGCCGCCGATCCGACAAGTCCGTCCCACAGGCCGTCAAGGAACGGCGATTCCGAGAGGACGCATCGGTCGCCTAAATGCAGTCCACGCCTAAACAATCTGACTCTGGCCACAAAAAGTCGCCACATCTCGAAAGATCTAGCCCTCCGAACCGAAACGTTTTCTATAGATCGAGTTTATCTAAGATTTTACGATTGTTTTCGGTTCTGAAGCCGGCTTCTTAACGCGGCAGCCGCCGCATGTTAGAAACTCTCCAACGTGAACGGATGATCCGCACCTAGGCCCATGAGATCCTTGGGGAGCGTCATCGCCCCGCTGCCTACCCCATGCTGGCTGCCATAAACTGGCTTCTATCCCCTGGAGTATTGCCGATCGTGACCAATGCGAGATCTCCCGCAAAGAACAATGACAACGATGTCATCGCTCTCATACGACCGGTGGCCAAGCTTGAACGCCCAGACAGCTCACCCCGATCTTGAGACTGTCGGGTCGGGCTGTGCCTGTCCGCGTGCTTGCCGAGCGCACCGATCTCAATGCGGCGGCAGTGGTCATGCTGTCGGAGCTCGGCTTTGCGATCGCCAGCCATCGAGACGCGTTCTCCGCTGCCGATCTTCAACACGGTTTCATGTTGATCGCCGGCGACCATTTCGTCCCAGGGTTTCTAGCAGACGTCCTAACGGGTCCATGGACGGCCCATCTGGAACGGGTCGTCCTGTTCGGCAATCGGCTTGGTACCCGGGCGTTGGCTGCGTTGGACGAGATCGGCTTCCCGTTTATCGTCAAGTCGCTGCCAACACCCGCGCGCCTCACCAGCATTCTTGCCGCCATCGACCCTTCGATGATCGCGGCTGGTCAGTCGACCATCGCCAGGCTTACAGCCACGAGTTCAGTGATCGAAGCAGGCTCCAACCGCCTGTTCGAGCATATCCGCGCCGGCAACCTCGGAGCCGCCGTCAGCGAAGCGAAAAGCGCTTTCAACCATTTCGAAGCGTTACTCGATAGCGCCGCCGCCACCCATTGGTTGTCGGTCATTCAGCAATATCACGACGGAACCGCCCAGCATTGCAGCCTGGTTTCAGCCGTTGCCATGCTGTTTGCCCGCAGCCTCGGCTTTTCGGAGGGTGACCAGCGCCGCCTGTTCGAGGCCGCTCATTTCCACGACGTCGGCAAGGTGCGCGTCCCGCTCTTTGTTCTCGACAAGCCGGGCTCGCTCGACGCCGACGAGCGCGCGATCATGGAAACCCACGCCAAGGCTGGGTACGACATCCTCGCCCATAACGACGTCATCGCCAGCGAGATTGCCGAAGTCGCCCGCGACCATCACGAATACCTTGATGGAACGGGCTATCCCCGGGGTATTGGCGGCCGACGCGTTGCCGATATCACCCGCGTCATCACCATCTGCGATATCTTCGCGGCCCTGATCGAGCAGCGCCCCTACAAACAGCCCAAGACGGCCCGCGAGGCCTACTCGATCCTGCAGTCGTTAGGCGGTAAACTGGACCCCTCGCTTCTACGTAGTTTTTCGAAGATTGCTGAAAGTTGTTCGCCCGACTGACCGTAAAGTACAGATCAGCTTCTCCCGATATGCAGAACTTGAAGGATAACCACCTAAAAAACGTCGCCCCTTCGGGAACTGCGACTAGCGCGGACTGGGTTCATCGGATAAACCGCGTGCCGAAAAGTCCCTAAAATAAGGACCAACCATGCTCGAGTGGTTCCGCAAGCTCCTTCCGCACGAAGAGCGGTTCTTCGATTTGTTTGCCCAGCATTCCGAGACCGTCGTCACCGCCGCCCACTCATTGAACGCTCTGCTGTCAGGCGATGATCGCGATGCGCGTATCGCGGAGATCGTTGCCCTTGAAGACAAGGCCGACGGCATCACCCGCGAAGTGCTGCTGGCCGTCCGGCGAAGCTTCATCACGCCTTTCGACCGCAACGACATCAAGGATCTGATCCAGTCGATGGATGACACCATCGACACCATGCATCGCGTGGTGAAGACCATCCTGCTGTTCGAACAGCGCGTGTTCGATCCCGGCATGCGCGACATGGGCCTCGATATCGTCCAGGCCGCCAAGTTGATCGTCGAGGCGATCCCGCTGCTGAAGAACGTTGGCGCCAACGCGCCCCGCCTGACGGCACTGTCGGAAGAAGTTTCGCGCGTCGAGGGCCATTCGGACTTCTTGCACGAGAATGGCCTCAAGGACCTTTACCGCCGTCACGGCACCGGCAATGCGATGAGCTATATCATCGGCAGCCAGATCTACGGCGAACTCGAGAAGGTGCTCGACCGCTTCGAGGACGTTGCCAAGGAAATCAGCGGCATCGTGATCGAGAACGTCTGATGGAGCCGCTCGCTCTTCCACTGCTCATCGGTCTGGTTGGCATCGCGCTGCTGTTCGATTTTCTGAATGGCTTGCACGACGCCGCCAATTCGATTGCAACGATCGTGTCGACGCGCGTGCTCAGACCGCAATACGCGGTGTTCTGGGCGGCGTTTTTCAACTTCATCGCCTTTCTGTTCTTCGGCCTCAACGTGGCGACGACGCTCGGCAAAGGCATCATCGATCCAGCGATCGTCACGCCGCACGTGGTCTTCGCAGCTTTGATGGGGGCCATCGTCTGGAACGTGGTCACCTGGCTGGCGGGCATTCCCTCGTCGTCCTCACACGCCCTCGTGGGTGGTCTGGTCGGTGCCGGCCTTGCCAAAACCGGATTCAGCGCCGTCGTCTGGTCAGGCTTGATCAAGACGGCGAGTGCCATCTTCCTGTCGCCTGCCTTTGGCTTCTTTCTGGCGCTGATGCTGGTGCTGGCTGTGTCCTGGACCTTCGTGAAGCGCACGCCCTTTGCCGTCGACAAGACCTTCCGGCACCTGCAGTTCGTCTCGGCATCGCTCTATTCGCTGGGGCACGGCGGCAACGACGCACAGAAGACCATGGGCATCATCGCCGTATTGCTCTACTCGCAGGGCTATCTCGGCGGCGAATTCCACGTCCCCTTCTGGGTTGTGATCGCCTGCCAGTCGGCCATGGCGCTTGGTACGCTGCTGGGCGGCTGGCGCATCGTCCACACCATGGGTTCGAAGATCACCCGTCTCAACCCGATGCAGGGCTTCTGCGCTGAAACCGGTGGCGCCATCACTCTGTTCATTGCCACGCATTTCGGCATTCCCGTGTCGACCACCCACACGATCACCGGAGCGATCGTCGGTGTCGGCACGGCGCGGCGCGTGTCGGCGGTGCGCTGGGGGATCGCCGGCAACATCGTCATCGCCTGGATCATCACCATGCCGGCCGGCGCCGCCATCGCCGCCGGTACCTACTGGCTGGTCGACCTGTTCGTCTGACCGTCGCCCCGTCCCCTCCCCGGTTCACTTGGGTTGAGGAATTTGGAGAGGGAGGGGGCGGCAGCACGGCCGTGATCAAGGTAACGCCGACAAAGCCTCACCTCGCAATCAGCGGCATGCTGCTACAGGCGCCCCGCCTTAAGATCGTCGGCAAGGCGACGGCACGCACGCACCGTAAGCGCCATGATCGTCAACGTCGTACCGACCGTGCCGCTGCCAGCGAAGGAACTCGCGTCCGAAACCACGAGATTGGGCACGTCCCAGCTCCGGTTCCAGCCATCGAGTATGGAAGACGCTCGATCGCTTCCCATGCGAACTCCGCCACTTTCATGGATCGCCGCGCCCATCATCATGGTCCGACCGAAAAACGTCTTGAACATCAGGCGATTGAAAAGGCTTTCGTCGGGGAAGGCACCACGGCCCATTTCCGTGAGCCCCAGAGGCGAACCGACAAACTCCGGCTCACCGCCTATCTCGCGCACCATGTCGACGATCGTCTTCTGCTGATCGAGCAACCAAGCCTTCTCCTTCTCATGCATGACACAGCGGATGTGTGGGACGGGGATGCCCCAAGCATCCTTCCTGCGCGGGTTGAGCGTCACTCGGTTGTCGGCGTGCGGCAGCATAGGGCCGAAGCCGAAGAAAGACAGGCGTGCCGGTCCGTCGGGAGCGCTGACCATACGTCCGACACTGCCTTGGTAATTGAAGAGGCCATTTTGCTCTCCATCCCTGCCAAGGAAACGGGGCACGAAGACACCTCCCGTCGTGCCGTAGAACGGGTCTTCCGGAGCGCTGTCGTCGGGAGCCCATCCGCGCACCTTGGGGAAGGTGCCGGCCATGATGCAAGGCAACTGGTCCATGAAATAGTGTCCGAGCGTCCCCGAGCTGTTACCCAGCCCATTCGGGTGGCGACTGGACGCCGAGTTCAGCATAAGTCGGATGCTCTCCACGGGCGAGGCGCAGACGACAACACTCGCCGCGCGGACCGATTCCGACTTGCCGGTCAGCCGATCGACGAACTCTGCCCCGGAGGCTCGCCCGGTCGCATCTTCCGTGGTGATGCGGCGCACAACCGCGTTGTAGCGAACGTTCAGCCGCCCGCTTGCCAGCGCCATTCTGAGAGGACGGGGAACACGTTCCGGCTCGGCGACGTAATAGCGCCATGACACAACGCGCCGATCGGACCAGCGATCCTCGACCGCGCTCTTGAAGGCATGCTCGCCAGGCGTCAGTTTTGCCGGATGAGCGTAAACGCTGTCGGGCAGCGTATCGACGCCGTCCTTATTTCCGTAGAGGCCGAGATAGGATTCGACCTCTTCATAATAGGGCGAGATATCGTCGTAGGAGATCGGCCAATCGACGCCGCAGCCGCGCCGGGAGGCCATCTTGAAATCGTCGTCCGTCCAGCGCAGCAGCACGCGGCCGAAACTGTGCAGTCGTCCACCGGCCTGACGTCCCCGAATCCATAGAAACGGCTCGCCCGGCGGGTTGGTGTAGGGATTTTTGAAATCATTGACGAAGAAGCGACCGAACCGGCCGGAAAAGAACATCGCGCGCGACTGAACAGGCTGGCCCTTGAGCGTCGCGATCGCCCTCTCCCAGACGTTGACCGAACTCGCCGCGACCTTCTTCTTGGGATCGAAGTCCTTCGGCCAGATCTGGGGACCGGCCTCCAGCAGCAACACGTTCAGTCCCTGGTCGGTGAGTTCCTTGACCGCGAAGGAGCCGGCCGCCCCGGAGCCGATCACGAGGACGTCGTAGGTGGTCTCTGGCATCTTGGATATCCTGAAGATGGGTATCGGCACACCGGCAGACACCCCATAGGTTGGGCCATCACATACGGGTGCCGTCGGCGGCGAAAAGGGACGCCTTGGCGATGTCAAACCCGGGGGAAATCGCGTCGCCCGGCTTGAAATCGACTTCGCCCATCAGCCGCAACGACATGGTTTGCTCGGCCCACTCGAACCAGACGATTGTGTCCGCGCCCATCGGCTCCACCACCGAGACCTGCCCTTCGGTCGTGTGAAAGCCGGCGAAGGCGCCGTCGGCGGCGATATGTTCCGGGCGCAATCCAAGCGTCGCCGGTCCTGGCACCGGCGGGCTGACGAAGGGATAACGATCGAGGGCAATCCGCTGGCCATTGACGGCGAAGAACGGGCCGCCGTCGCTGGCCACGATCTCTCCGGAAACGAAATTCATCGACGGTGAGCCGATGAAACCGGCAACGAAGAGATTTGTCGGACGATGGTAGATCTCATGCGGCGAGGCCAACTGCTGAATGGCGCCATCCTTCATGATGGCGATCCGATCGGCCAGCGTCATCGCCTCGACCTGGTCGTGCGTGACGTAGATCATCGTGTTGCCGAGTTGTTGATGCAGGCGCTTGATTTCGACCCTGAGTTCGTTGCGCAGCTTGGCATCAAGGTTGGAGAGAGGCTCGTCGAACAGGAAAACGTCCACCTCCCGCACCAGCGCCCGGCCAATGGCCACCCGCTGTCTCTGGCCTCCGGAGAGTTCCCCGGGCTTGCGGTCGAGCAGAGCTTCGAGATGCAGCAGCTTGGCCGCTCGGGCCACGCGGGTTTCGATTTCAGCCTTGGCAATGCCGGTCACCCTGAGACCGAAGGACAGGTTCCGCCGAACGCTCATATGCGGATAGAGCGCATAAGACTGGAAAACCATGCCGATGCCGCGGTCCTTGGGCTCGTCCCAAGTCACGTTGCGCCCTGAGATAGAGATCTCGCCGGCGGCGATATCTTGCAGCCCGGCAATGGCGTTGAGGAGCGTGGACTTGCCGCAGCCGGAGGGACCCAGCATGACCAGGAATTCACGTGGGGCTACGTCGAGCGACATCCTGTCGATGACCGTGTGGCCCTCGTAAGCTATCCGGAGGTTGGCGATAGAGACGGCGGATTGCATGGAAATCATCCCTTGACGGCTCCGGCGGTGATGCCGCTTACGAACCAGCGACCGGACAGGAAGTAGATGGCGAGAGGCACCAGCGCGGTCAGGATGGTCGCAGCCATGTTCACGTTGTAGGCGCGCTCCCCCATGGTGGTGTTGACGATGTTGTTGAGCTGAACCGTCATCGGAAGATTGTCGGTTCCGGCGAACACCAGGCTGAACAGGAAATCGTTCCAGATGCCGGTGAACTGAAAGATCGACGCGACCACCACCATCGGGATGGAGATCGGCAGCATCACCTCGAAGAAAATGCGCCAGAAACCGGCACCGTCGACACGAGCGGCACGGTAGAGTTCATCCGGAACGCCCATGAAGTAGTTCCGGAATAACAGCGTCACCAGTGGCAGGCCGAAGATGACGTGAACAACAACGACGCCGGTAATGGAGCCGTACAGGCCGGTGACCGCCATCATGCGCACCAGCGGATAAAGAAAGATCTGATAGGGAATGAGGCCGCCCGCCATCAGGACGCCGAACAGCAGCGTCGAGCCTTTCGGCCGCCAGAAGGAGAGCGCATAGCCATTGAGCGCGCCGAGAAGGACCGACAGGGCAACGGACGGCAGCGTGATCCGGACCGAATTCCAGAAACCGACGCGAACCCCGACGCACTGCAGCCCCATGCAGGCGCCCGACCAAGCGGTCTGCCACGTGGACCAGTCCAGCCCTGCCGGGAGAGCGAAGATCTGCCCCTGCCGGATCTCGGACATCGTCTTCACCGACGTCACGAGCATGACGTAGAGCGGCACCAGGAAGAACAAAGCCACAGCCAAGAGGAAGGCGTAGAGGCCGACGCGGCCGGCGGTGATGCGGGCCGGCCTGGGGCCGTTGGGATTGACCGTGGTCATTGGGCGGCACTCCGACGAGCCCCACGCACGTGCAGCGCATAGCGGATGGGCACAACAACGACGATCACAGTGAGAACCAGCACAGTCGCCCCCGCGGCGGCGAGGCCGAGATTCTGGCGCTGGAACAGGTTGTCCATGATGAACTTGGCGGGAACCTCCGTCGCGTTTCCAGGCCCGCCCCCGGTCATGGCAACGACGAGGTCGTAGGTCTTGATCACCCCCATGGCGAGGATCATCCCCGCGGCGGTGAGCGAGGCTCTAAGCTGTGGCAGGACGATCGAGGCATAGATGCGCCAGACAGGAATGCCGTCGATCAGGGCAGCCTTCCACTGCTCGGCGCTTATGCCGCGCATGCCGGCCAGAACCATGACCATCACCAGCCCGGCCCCCTGCCAGATGCCGGCGATGACGATGGTGTAGATCGCCATATCCCGGTCGACGATCCAGTTGAACAGGAAGCCATCCCAGCCGAGCGCCCGCACATTGGCCTGGATGCCGAGCGTCGGGTTGAGCATCCACTGCCAGATCAATCCGGTAACGACGAAGGACATGGCGTAGGGGTAGAGGAAGATGGTCCGAAACACGCTCTCGAAGCGAACCCGACGATCGAGCGCCGCCGCGAGCAGGAAACCGAGCACGAGACAACCACTGACGTAGAGCGTGCCGAAGACCACTTCGTTGCGAAGTGCGGCGAGCCATTTCGGGGTTGTGAACAGCTTGGCGTATTGAGCGAATCCAACGTAGTTCGACGAGGGGAACAGCGTCGAGTCGGTGAACGACATGCTGATCGACCAGATCATGGTGCCGACGTAGACCACAGCCACGACCACCCAGGTTGGGGCAAGTGCGGCGGTGGCGGCGATCGGCCGCCTGCGCGTTGATGGCATTGGTGATCTCTTGGGAAAGGCGGTCCCGCCGCCACGGAACGGGCGGCGGCAGACCAGGTTTGGCAGCACATCCGGACGGAGGCAGTCCAGCCGATGGCGTCACGGCACGCGCGCTATTTGAAGATGCCGTAGAATGCCTCGACGCCGGCAGCGGAACCTTCCGACGCGTTTGACCAGAACTCATCGACGAAGTCGGAAAGAGCACCGGCTTGCTGCGGCGTCAGGATGATCGCCTGGTCGGGCACGATCTTTCCCGCGCTCATCAAGGCGAGCCCTTTCTGCGCGCAAACGTCGAGGGATGACTTGTCGACGTCCGATCGCATGGGGATCGCCCCCTTCTTGAGCGCGAAGTCGATCTGAACCTTGGGGTCCATGACGACTTCCGCCAGAAGTTTCTGCGCCGGCGTGGCGCCGCCGTCGGCGAGTTTGGGGAAGGAGAAGGAGTCCGCGACGTAAACCATGCCGTCCGACTGCGGCGCCAGCATGCAGCCATAATCCTTCCCGGCCTCAAGGCCGGCGACTGTAAATTCCCCCTTGGCCCAGTCGCCCATGAACTGAACACCGGCCTTGCCGGTGATGACCATTGCGGTCGCATCGTTCCAGTTGCGCCCCGGCGCTCCTTCGTCGACATAGCCGCGCAGCCGACCAAGGATTTCCAGCGTCTTTTCGATCCCCTTGAGCGAGGCCTCGCTCTTGTCCTTATCGACGTAGATCTTGAGGAACCCGTCGATGCCGACCTGCGACAGCAGGATCATGTTGAAGACCTTGGCCTCCTGCCAGGCCTGCCCGCCCCAGGCGACTGGCAGGATTCCGGCCGCCTTGAGCTTGTCGAGAGCGACGAAGAAGTCGTCCCAGGTCTGAGGCTCGTCGGTTATGCCGACTTTGGCGAAGATGTCCTTGCGATAAAACACCCAGCTTTCGCCATGGGCGCCGGTCGGTGCCAGGTAGGCCTTGCCGTCGTAGGAAATCAGGTCATAGACAGACTTGGCGAGGACTTGGTCCCATTTGCCAGCTTTAGCCACCTCATCGATCGGCGACATCAGGCCTTGCTTGGCGAAATCGACGAGCGGGAGGCCGATGACGATCTGATGGCTCCCTGGAGGATTACCGGCGACGATGCGGTTCTGGAACGCCGCGTCGGCGGCACCGAAGCCGGCGATCGAGGAATCCTTCCATTCGCCACCACGCTTCTCGAACTCGCTCTTGAGAACGCCTAGGGCTGCGGCTTCCCCCCCTGACGTCCAGGAGGTCAACACCTCGATCTTTGGCTTGTCTTCCGCAAGTGCTGGCCCGAACGTTGCCAAAACGGCAGCGCCAGCCAGAAACAAGGCTGTCTTTGTTTTCATCGTTCCACCTCTGTAAAACGCCCTCTTGGCGGGGCGCTGGTTGAAGAGCCTGAAAAATCAAAGGAAAATCGGCATAAGGGCTTGCCGGACAAAAGCTAATCCGTCGGCGATGTCGCCGACAGGGTCCGGCGCGGCGTCGAGTTCGAGGATCGCCCAGCCATTAAGGCCGCGATAGCGCAACAGACGCGACCAGGCAGGCCAGTCGACGCGGCCAGTTCCGAGGCGACAGAAATAGGGACGATGGCGGTCGTGGATGTCGGCGCCGATCGGCGTATCGGCCGACATCGGACCAGTGGCATCCTTCCAGTGGGCGATCGCCACGCGCTCATGATGGCGTTCGACGATCTGAACTGGGTCGCCGCCGACAAGAACCATATGCGCCGTGTCAGGGCAGAAGTGCACGTAAACGGGGTCGGTCAGCAGCATCATCAGATCGATATCGCGCGCCATGGCAAAGACCGAGTGGGCCTCGGTGTGCAACGCGAATTTGACGCCGCGCGCGGCGACCTGCGCACCGACGCGATTGACAAGATCGGCCAGTCTCTGCGCCTCGCTCAAATCGAAGAAAGCCGGCGGCTCAACGCCGGGCGACTGGCGGAGCGGAAGGCCAGCCACCATCACCTCGCCGCCACAGGCGGCAAGGAAATCCGCGTAATCCACGGCCGCCTCGACGATCATTTTCTGGGTGACGGCATCCGAGAAGTCGTCCGCGCTGGCGATGTCGTTGAAAAAGCCGCTGGCCAAATGAAGGCCGCGACTTTCAAGCGCTTCGGCAAAGCCTTCGACCGATCCATAGGTCGCCACGGCGCTCTTCCAGTCGAAAGGCGGGAAGGTCAATTCAACCCCCGTCACGCCCGATGCCGCCACACCGTCCAGCATCTTGTTCCAGAAGACGCGCGGAGTCCGACGGCCGAACTCCACAATGGCTGTGTGATCGTGACCACTCCAGAATCCTGGATGGAAGAAGGTCACGAGATCGACGCCAAACTTGAGCTTGTCGCTTGAAGACATGACTGTGCGCTCTTCCCTCGTAGGAAGCAGATCGATTTGGAATACGTGCGGAGGGGCTCCGAAATGGATCGGAGCCAAGACCCGATTCAATGGCAAACGATTGCCATGACTAGATAATAGCCAGGCCGTATTTTTACGCAAGAGGATTTTGGCAATCGTTTGCCACGGCATTGCGATTCACGTAGCATAGCGTCGGGATTTTGAGCGGTTCAGGCGGATGACGTGAGGGAAATCAATAACATGCAGCCTCAGGCCGGTGGCGGCCCAGTCATGGCGGACGTGGCCCGGCTTGCGGGGGTGGCGATTTCCACAGTCAGCAGGGCCCTCGCCAACCCCGATCGCGTCAGCGCAGAGACTCGGACCAAGATCAATGTCGCCGCCGCCAAGCTCGGCTACACGCCCAACGCGATGGCCCGAAACCTCAGAGTTGGAAACTCCAAAACCGTTCTCATCGTGCTTCCGGGTCCCCTGCACTACGGCGTCTCGCAGATCATTCCAAGGGTCCTGTACAGCATTAATGCCGCCCTGATCGAGCACGGCTACAATCTGATGATTGCCAACCTCGTGCGTGACGCCGCTTCCGAAGGACGCATTCTCGACCTTGCGTTTGGCGGCTCGGTTTGTGGCTGCATCATCCTGTCGTCCTACCTGCCCAAGGACGACAACCGCTCATTGGCCGACGCCTCGCTCCCCATCGTTTCCATGTTGCTGGATATGAGCGGGCTTTCGTATCCAAGCGTGGTCACCAACGACCGCGCAGTCATGCGCGAGGCGACGCAGGAACTGATCGCGCTCGGCCATCGCCGCTTCTTCTTCATTTCCGGCCCGGAGGGCAACTACCACGACGTCGAGCGTTTCGGAGGGGTCATCGAAGCGCTCCGGAATGCCGGACTGTCCGAAAGCGACGTCGTAAAGTCGACCGCTGCGGAGAGCTTCCAGGCAGGGCTCATGGCGGGGGAGCGCGCCAGCTATGAGTTCGTGCGTCTTGCCGACAGACCGACGGCGGCCATGTCGGTGAGCGACGACATGGCGATCGCTTTCATGAGCCGAATCCAGGATTTCGGAGTGAAAGTTCCCGAAGACGTGTCGGTCATCTCGTTCGACGGCTCTCCAGTTTGCGTCTACTGCAATCCGCCGCTATCGACCATCGAACAGCCGGTCGAAGAGATGGGAGCGGCCGCCGTTGCCCTGCTGCTGAACCGTGTTGAGCGCAACGGTCCAATTCCGGACGGCCCCCTGGTGATTCCCAGCCGCCTCATTCTCCGCGCCAGCGTTTCCGCCGCGCGAAATTAGCTTTTCGGCGGCCAGCCATGCCCCTGACCGCAGGGACAGCGCCGAACCTCGACACAAGACCTAGGGGATGCCGCACACACAAAAGCGCCGACGGAAAACTCCGTCGGCGCAAAACTCAGAACGGTAGACCGATCTTTCAGGCCGCGTCGGCAGCGACGACCACGGAGACGATCTTATCGGGATCGCGCACAGGCTCGCCGCGCTTGATCTTGTCGACGTTGTCCATACCCTCGATGACCTTGCCCCACACCGTATACTGCTTGTCCAGGAAGCGGGCGTCGTCGAAGCAGATGAAGAACTGTGAATTGGCCGAGTTGGGGTTCATGGCGCGCGCCATGGACACCGTGCCGCGCACATGCGGCTCGGCGTTGAACTCCTGCTTCAGGTCGGGATACTTCGAACCGCCGGTTCCGGTGCCCTGCGGGCAACCGGTCTGGGCCATGAAGCCGTCGATCACCCGATGGAAGACGATGCCGTCGTAGAACTTCTCGCGCACCAGCGTCTTGATATGGGCCACATGATTGGGCGCCAGATCGGGCCGCATCTCGATGACGACGGTACCCTTGGTCGTTTCCATGACCAGGGTGTTCTCAGGATCCTTGATATCGGCCACGCGGGCCTCCTTTCGGGTCTGTTTGCCGGCCGCTCTTATCACGGCCGGCCGGGAAGTTCGATCGATCAGTTTGGATTGGAAGCAAGGCGCGCCTTGACGATCTTGTCCGCATTGGCCGGGGGCTCGCCGCCATGCGGCTCGCCGCGATTGATCTTGTCGACCACGTCCATGCCATCGGTCACCTGCCCCCAGACGGTGTACTGACCGTCGAGGAAGCTGCCGTCGGCGAACATAATGAAGAACTGCGAGTTGGCGCTGTTCGGGTCTTGCGCCCGCGCCATGCCGACGATACCGCGCCCGAAATGCGTCTTGGAGAATTCAGCCGGAATGTCGGGCAGGTCAGAACCGCCCATACCGGTGCCGGTGGGGTCGCCCGTCTGGGCCATGAAGCCCTCGATGACGCGATGGAAGATGATGCCATCGTAAAAGTGCTTGCCGACCAGCGTCTTGATCTGCGCGACATGCTTGGGCGCGAGATCGGGCCTGAGCTCGATGGTCACCTTGCCCTTGCTGGTCTCGAGAATCAGCGTGTTGTCGGGCGAAGCAGCATATGCACCGGTAGCCAGCATAAGGCCGGTGGCGGCGAGCGCCGCGAGAAAGGTCCTGCGGATCACATCGATCTCCCTGTCGTGTAGTCGTGGCCGGTTCAATGGGCCGAATATCGGGCGCGGAGTTTCTCCGCCACCTGCGGCGGAACAAAGGCAGCAACGTCGCCGCCCAGCCTGGCAATCTGTTTGACGAGGCTCGACGCCACGTGGCGGACACCCGACGAGGCACCGAAGTAGACAGTGTCGATCTCCGGCGCCATGGCCGCGTTCATGCCGGCCATTCCCACCTCGACGTCGAGGTCGGAGCTGTTGCGGATGCCGCGCACAATGACACGCGCACCATGCTGGCGGGCGATGTCGATGACCAGACAGGTGAAGGTGACCACCTCGATCTGGCCGCCGGTGCGAGCGGCGATCGGCACCACCAACTCGCGCAGCATGGCTTCGCGCTCGACGGCATCGAACTCGCCCTTCTTCTCGTGGTGGACGCCGACGGCAACCACGAGCGTGTCGAACAAGCGAGAAGCGCGCTCGATGATATCGAGATGACCGAAGGTGACCGGGTCGAAGGAACCGGCATAAAGGGCTGTCGTCATGGGCACCTGAATAGCCGTTTCGTCCGCTGTTAACAACACTATGCCGCGCCGGAGCAGCCAGCGCGACGCCGCATTCTTGGAACCTAGGCATTTAGTCGCGTTAACGACTCGTTAAGCATTAACCCCGATGCATCCAATCATCAGGACCGCATTAACTGCTGCGTAACGATCCCGCCCGAAACTCACCTCTCACAATGGGTCTCGCATCGGAAGGCGGACTGACATGACGAAGCATCGTGTAATGCGTTTGAGGAAGATGGCCCTCGTCATGGCCGGGCTTTCCGCCGCCGTTCTATCGATCGGCGCGACGGTACCTATCTACCCAGAAGTCAACCGGGGCGACCAGATCTCGGACATCGGCCACTGCACCGTCGAAACGGTCGACGGTCTCAAGGTGTGCGCCAGGGAGGCGCGGACCGACGCTGGCGTCACGGTCACGACCGTGGCCGCCGGCCTTACCATCGCGGACTGACAAAAACCGGAGCCATTCCAGAAAATCGCTCTCGGATCCAGCGCAAGAGATTGCGTAAGAACAAAGCGATAGAGCATATCCGCAGGAAGCGTTCCAGAAGAGCCAAACAAACGAGGCCACAGCCTCAACCTAAATGCGGCAAGGGCGCAAGACGTTTGGCCACCGTCTTGCGCCCTAACTTTTTCAACGTCGTCCCATCGGCGCGGGGATTACTCCTCGGCGCCGTTCTCCTCGCCGATATCGGAGATATGCTCGACCGACACCACCTTCTCACCTTCGGCCGTGTTGAAGATTCGAACCCCCTTCGAAGCACGTGAGACGATGCGAATCTGGTCGACCGGTACGCGAATCAGCTGGCCGCCGTCGGACACCAACATGATCTGGTCGGTCGGCTCCACCGGGAACGCGGCGATCAGCTTGCCGATCTCGTCGAGCTTCGACTGATCGGTGGCCTTGATGCCCTTGCCGCCACGACCGGAGATGCGGAACTCGTAAGACGACGAGCGCTTGCCATAGCCCTGCTCGTTGACCGTCAGCACGAACTGCTGCGCCAGCATCATCTCGGCATAGCGGTCGGAAGAAAGCGCGTCGATGCCGTTGCCCTCCTCCTCGGCCTCATCGGCAGCCACATCCTCGACGTCCGTGACTTCATCGCCGGCCAGGCGCTGCTCGGCCGCCCACTGTTTCTGGAAGGCGGTGCGTTCGGCCGGGCTGGCATCGAAATGCTGGAGGATGGTCATGGAGATCAGTTCGTCGCCATCGGCGAGCGAAATGCCGCGCACGCCGGTTGAATCACGCCCCTTGAAGACGCGCACGTCGCCGACGGAGAACCGGATGCATTGGCCAAGCGCCGATACCAGCAGGAAGTCGTCCTGCTCCGTGCAGGTCTCGACGCCAATGATGCCATCGGCTTCGTCGTCGAACTTCATGGCGATCTTGCCATTGCGGTTGACCTGCGTGAAGTCCGAGAGCTTGTTGCGGCGCACGGTGCCAAGACGGGTGGCGAACACCACGTCGAGATCCGACCAGCTTCCCTCGTCCTCCGGCAGAGCCAGGATGGAGGTGATACGCTCGCCGTCCTGCAGCGGCAGGATGTTCTTGATGAACTTGCCTCGCGACTGCGGCGTGCCCAGCGGCAGGCGCCAGACCTTCAGCTTGTAGACGATGCCGCGCGAGGAGAAGAACAGCACCGGCGTATGCGTCGAGGCGATGAACAGGCGAGTAACGAAGTCCTCTTCCTTGGTCGCCATGCCGGAACGGCCCTTGCCGCCGCGGTTCTGCGCCCGGTATTGCGACAGCTGCACCCGCTTGATGTAGCCTTCGTGGGAGACGGTGACCACCATGTCCTCGCGGGCGATGAGATCCTCATCCTCCATGTCGGCATCGGATTCGACGATCTCGGTGCGGCGTGGCGTGGCATAGGCCGTCTTGATTTCGAGAAGTTCGGTGCGGATGATTTCAATCACCCGCTCGCGCGAAGCGAGAATCTCAAGATAGCCTTTGATCTCCTCGGCGAGCTGGTTCAGCTCGTCGGAAATCTCGTCCCGTCCAAGCGCGGTAAGGCGCTGCAGGCGGAGATCGAGGATGGCACGCGCCTGCTCTTCGGAAAGATTGTAGGTGCCGTCCTCGTTCACTTCATGGCGCGGATCGTCGATCAGACGGATCAGCACCTCGACGTCCGCAGCCGGCCAGCGACGGGTCATCAACTGTTCGCGCGCGGTACTCGGATCGGGCGCGTTGCGGATGACGGCAATCACTTCATCGATATTGGCAACGGCGATGGCCAAGCCGACCAAAACATGCGCGCGGTCGCGCGCCTTGCCGAGCAGGAAGCGGGTGCGCCGCGTCACAACCGTCATGCGGAAGGCGATGAAGGCGCTGAGGACGTCCCGGACGTTCATGAGCTGCGGCCGGCCGCCGTTCAGCGCCACCATATTGACGCCGAACGACGTCTGCAGCTGCGAGAAGCGGTAGAGCTGGTTCAGCACCACGTCGGCAACGGCGTCACGCTTCAGCTCGATGACGACACGAATGCCGTCGCGCGAGCTTTCATCCCTGAGATCGGCGATGCCCTCAACGCGCTTCTCACGCACCAACTCGGCGATCTTCTCGACCATCACCGACTTGTTGACCTGGTAGGGAATCTCGGTGACGATCAGCGCCTCGCGATCCTTGCGGATTTGCTCGATGGTGACGCGGCTACGCATGACCACCGAGCCGCGGCCGGTCATGAAAGCCTGTCGAATGCCGGAGCGGCCGAGGATCATGGCACCGGTCGGGAAGTCGGGCCCCGGCAGCGCCTCCATCAGTTCCTCGATGTCGATGTCCGGATTGTCCATCAGACGGATCGTCGCATCGATCACCTCGCCCAAATTGTGCGAGGGAATGTTGGTCGCCATGCCGACGGCGATACCGCCGGAACCGTTGACCAGCAGATTCGGGAAGCGGGCCGGCAGCACCGACGGCTCCCGCTCGGATCCGTCATAGTTGGGATTGAAGTCGACGGTATCCTTGTCGAGATCCTCGGTCAGCGCCTGCGCTACCCTCTCGAGGCGGACCTCGGTGTAACGCATGGCCGCTGCACTGTCGCCGTCGATGGAACCGAAGTTGCCCTGCCCGTCGACCAGCGGCAGTCGCATCGAGAACGGCTGCGCCATGCGCACCAGCGCGTCGTAGATCGAGCTGTCGCCATGGGGATGGTATTTACCGATGACATCGCCGACCACGCGCGCCGACTTGCGATAGGGCTTGTTCCAATCGTAGCCGTTCTCGCTCATCGAATAGAGGATGCGACGATGTACCGGCTTCAGACCGTCGCGCACATCCGGCAGCGCACGAGATACGATCACGCTCATCGCGTAATCGAGATAGCTGCGCTTCATTTCCTCGATGATCGACACCGGCTTGATGTCGGTCGGCTCGGCGCCGTTTGGTGTCTTCGTCTCGTCAGCCAATGGCTTAAACTTCCTGAACTACTCCGCCGTTCGGTCAAACGACCTGAAGGCGGCGGGGATTGTCTTTAGGGCCTCGTCGTCCGATCGGAGAGCGCATGGTCCTATGCAACCGGGCCTTCCGGATATGCTTCCTTCTAGCCGATTCTGGCCGTAGAAGCCATGGAGCGGAGCCCCCGTCAACAGGCATCGCCCCGGACGAATTTACCTTTTCACATCAACAAATTATTCGGGCTTTTTGTTGGCGCCGCCCAACCTTCTGGAAAGCTTTCCAAAACTTCGCCCGCAAACAAGGCGTTCCCCCCTCCAAATGGGGGCGGGCACCTTGTTTGCGGTCGCATCAGTCGATCGCGGTTACAAACTTTTCTTTGGGACGACGTACCTTCTTGAGGCTCACCAGCCAATCCTTGTCCGCCGCGCGATAGCCCAGGGGCAGGATGGTCACCGACTTGAGGCCCCGAGAACGGAGGCCGAGCAGCTCGTCGAGCGCCTCGGCATCGAAGCCTTCCATCGGCGTCGCGTCCACCTCCAGCATCGCCGCCTCAGCGATGGCGAGGCCGAAGCCGATATAGGCTTGGCGTGCGGCATGTTCGAAGTTGGTGCGGGCATCACGCGGCACATAGGCGGTCAGCAGGCGCTGCCGGTAAGCATTCCAGTTCGTCAGGCGCTCGCCGTCGAGTTTCCGCTCGGCAATAACAAAGTCGAACGTTTCATTGATGCGCTCGGCCGTGTAGGTATCCCAAGCCGCGAAGACCAGGAGATGCGAGGCATCGACGACCTGAGTCTGACCACTGGCGATCGGCAGGATCTTCTCTTTGAGATCCTGATTGGTGATGACGAGCAACTCATAGGGCTGCAAGCCGCTCGAGGTCGGAGCGAGACGGGCCGCCTCGATAATCCGGTCGACCTTTTCCTGAGGCACCACGCGAGTCGGATCGAACTTCTTGGTGGCGTAGCGCCAATTGAGTTTTTCGAGGAGCATGGAGAAATTCCCGACATGAGAGGCATCCCGCAGCGAAGCCGGCAGCGAGGATGTGCCGGAAATCCGCCCGGAAGGAACCGCGACAGTCACCCCGTATCGAGAGACATTTCAATGATCTCGTACCGGTCTCACCGAGAAGTGACTGCCTTCCCGCCTAGATCGTCCTGCGTCCTGACGGACGCGAGATGACGATCTTGCTTTTTGTTGTTGCATCGGATTTTCCGAAAACCGCATTCCACTTTTCGATCCGATGCTTTAGTCCTTCTTGTCGTAGGGGTTATCGCCGCCGGACCGCATCTGCACGCGGATCGGCGTGCCGGGCATCTCGAACGTCTCCCGGAGACCGTTCGAAAGATAGCGCATATAGCTCTCCGGCATCGCCTCGGGTCGCGACCCGAAGATGATGAACATCGGCGGCCTCGTCTTGGCCTGCGTGATGTAGCGAATCTTCAGGCGACGACCGGCGACGGCCGGCGGCGGATGATGCTCGATAAGGCCGGTCAGCCAGCGGTTGAGCCGACCGGTGGAGATGCGCGTATTCCAGATGTCATAGGCGCGCACCACCGCCTGCATCAGCTTGTCGAGCCCCTGCCCATTGAGGCCGGACAGCGTCACCAGTTCGACGCCGCGCACCTGCGGCAACAGTCGCTCGCACTCTTCGCGCAATTCCCTGAGCTTGGCGGCGTGATTCTCGACGAGATCCCACTTGTTGAGGCCGATCACCAGCGCCCTGCCCTCGCGGACGATGAGATCGACGATCTGCAGGTCCTGTTTCTCGAAGGGAATGGTGGCATCGAGCAGCACTACAACCACCTCGGCGAACTTGATGGCCCGGAGCGCATCGGCCACTGACAGCTTTTCCAGCTTCCCCTGCACACGCGCCTTGCGACGCAGGCCGGCGGTGTCGAACAGCTTCACCTCGCGATCGCGCCACACCCAGTCGACCGAGATGGAATCGCGGGTGATGCCCGCTTCGGGACCGGTGAGCAGGCGATCCTGACCGATCATGCGGTTGATCAACGTCGACTTGCCGGCATTGGGCCGGCCGGTAACAGTCACTCGTAGCGGACGCTGTTGCTGCGGTTCGACGAGGTTGCCCTCTTCGTCGACATCGAGGTTGACCACCGCCTCTTCGCTGTCCGGCTCGGCAAAGCCGAGACGGCCTTCAAGCGCGTCGCGCACCGCATCGTAGAGGTCGGCCATCCCCTGGCCATGCTCGGCCGAGATGGCGATCGCTTCGCCAAGGCCAAGCTCGTAGGCCTCCAGCAGACCGGCCTCGAGGCCACGCCCCTCGGCTTTGTTGGCAACCAGGATCACTTCCCGGTCCATGCGGCGGATCATGTCGGAGAAATGCTTGTCGAGCGGCGTAATGCCGGCACGAGCGTCATAAAGGAACAGGATGGCATCCGCCTCGCGGATCGCCATTTCGGTCTGGGCGCGCATGCGGCCTTCGAGCGACTCCGGATCAGCCTCCTCGAGACCGGCGGTGTCGATCACCTGAAAGGTCAGATCGCCAAGTCGACCATTGGCGACACGCCGGTCGCGCGTCACGCCGGGGGTATCGTCAACCAGCGCCAGCTTCTTGCCGACGAGACGGTTGAACAGCGTGGACTTGCCGACATTCGGGCGGCCGACGAGGGCAACGGTCGGTTGCGCAGACATGGTCGAGACTTCCTTCAATAGACATTGCGGCGCCGGATCAGTCGATCCGCCGCCGCTCGTCCGTTTTCTTGTAACGCCATGTTCAGTTCACGGCGATGAGCGTACCGTCTCCGGCCAGAACCATCATCTTGCCAGAGCTCAGAATGGGCGCGATGGCGCCACTGAAACCAATTTCCGTGGTCACGCCAAGCGCGCCGGTCACCGCATCCACCGACGCGACACGGCCGTCATTCGACGAGGCCCATAGCTTGCCAGCCGCCATCACCGGACCTGCCCACGAACCCTTGCGGCTCGACGAAGGCTTGAGCGGCAACGTCTGGGCCCAAATCACCTTGCCGGTCTTAAGATCGACGGCGATCATCCGGTTCTCAAGATCGATCAGGAACAGGCTGCCGCCTGAGACGACGGGCGTTTCGGCGCTGCCAATCGGTTGCTGCCAGCGGACATTACCGGTCTTGAGGTCCAGAGCGACCAGCGCGCCGCCAATGCCGGTCGCATAGACCGCATCCCCATGAATCACCGGGCTCGCCGAAGCGTCACGCAGACCTGTGATCGCCGAAATCGAACTGCCGCCGGTGATCGACGCCTGCCATTTCGCGGCGCCCGTGGCGAGATCGAATGCCTGGATCTGCCCCGTCGAACCGGCAACCACCACCGTGTCGGCGGAAATCGCCGCGCTGCCGGCACCAACCAGCGACGCTCCCGACACCTCGGTCGAGGCCCGCCAGCCGGCAGCGCCAGTCGTTGCGTCGAAAGCCTGCACGACGCCTGACTGGGCCGTGACCACAACCTTGCCGCCACCGACGGCCGGCGCCGAGCGGGCGGGCGCGTCGAGCTTCACGCGCCAGACAATCGAACTGCTGCCGGCATCGATGGCAAGAAGTTCACCGTAACCGGTCGCCGCGTAGACCCGGCCACCCGCTACAGCGAGACCACCACCGCCCACCGAGTCATGCGCACCGGCCGGATAGGCGTTCACATGCCAGGTCGCGCCGCTGTTGGCCACCTTGAACCCGGAGACAACACCGGCGGCATCATAGACATAGACGATGCCATCGGCCGCTACCGGGCGCGCCGAAATGCCGCGCCCCTTGCTGGTGGAAAGGCCCATCATGCCGTTGCCGAAGCCGGACTGTCCGCCTTTCATCGACCAATAATGCACCCCCTGCAGGGCGCCGGCGACATTGCCGGGATCGTTGGTCGCCGTGCCGCCGGGCTGCGACCAGGCGGCAAGCGCCGTGGCTGCGCCAATGGTTGCCCGCCCGTTGGTGATCCCTTGCGTCGGATCCGAGACGGCCAGAATCGAGGTGCGGTTCCCCTCAGCGACCGTATGGTTTTTTTTGAACGGATTGAGCGAAGAGATGGAATCCATCGCCGAATCCGAGCCGCAGCCACCGAGCGCTACGACGACGGCCAGCGCGAGAGCGGCCGAGGAAAGGCGGAGGAGAACGGTCATCCGGCGGCTCCCGTGTCAACATTGCCAGATTCGGAGATCGCGAGATCACGCAGGATGCGAGCGCGGGCGCGCACATCCGACGGCGTCGCGGGATCGTCGGTCAGCTTGCGAGCCTCGACGCTGACGCCCTTCCAATCCTCGGCACGGACGGAGGCAAGCGCAATGATCTCGCGCGCCGCATGCCGCCAAGGCGAAATGTCGTTGTTGTACCCAGACACTCGCGCCTTGATCTGATCGAGGTTCTCCCGATCGACGGCGATCAGCGCGGCGCGGATGGTGGCAAGATCCAGGAAAGCCACGTCAACGCCAGGCGCCTTGGAAAGGTCTTCGAACGCGGCCAATGCATTATCAGTCTCGCCCAGCGCCGCATGTTCGGACGCGGCGCGGAACCGAGCCAGGACCTGATACTGCGATGGCGCGCTGCCGGCGTAGAGCGACAGCGATTCGGCAAGCGCCTTGTGGTCGCCCGCCTTGGCCGAGGCCAGCACTTGAGAATAGGCGTCTCCCGCCGCATTGGCGCGGCTGGTCGCCCAATAGTCATAGCCACGCCAGGCGGCTGTGCCGGCAACGATAAGGCCGGCCGCCGCATAAACGACCCAGCCATAACGCTTCCAAAGGTTTGTCAGCCGATCACGGCGCAGATCGTCGCCGACTTCGTCGAAAATATCAGACATCTTCTATCCAACTATCGGTCCGCGACAACGCAGATCACAGCCAACGGGCATGGCTTGCGCCAACCCGAGCCAGCGCATTTCATTGACGCCGTTTACAGCCTTTTTTACCCCGACGCCACCTCTTCATGCAGGCCGCATCGAGCCTTCACAGCAACGGCCTGCCAATCAGCCAGTCGTGCAGCACGAACAACAATGCCGCCCAGACGGCGAGACCGATTGCCACGGCGATCCAGTCGTTCATCGGCTTGGGGGGCGACGCCACCGCCGCCGTCATCGGTCGCGCGATCAATGAAAAGCGAGCCGCCAGCGTCCACATAAAGAAGACAGCGCTGAGCAGCACGCCAGCCAGCGTCCCGACCGCCAGTGCATGAGCAACCGCCCAAAGCGTCACTGACATCAGCATGGGATGGCGAACGAAGCGGCCGATGCGAGTGGGGTTCGGAAAGAACGAGGCCACGAGCAGCGGCGAGGCCACCGCCATTAGCGTAAAAGCGAAATCGCGCGCCCAAGGCGGAGGCGTGAACAGCAGCACCGAATCCTGCCGGGCGAGACCATAGCCATAGATCGTAAGAATGAGCCCGATGAGGGAAACAAGTGAATAAAGACCGCGCCAAGGGTTGTAGCCAATACGATCGATCGCCGCGCTCCGCACGTTCGGCGCCAGGATATAAATCGAATGCATGCCGATGAAGAGAACGAGACCGACGAAGAAGATGGACATTCTCGACTCCTTGAACGCCTAGAGGAGACCACCCCATCGAGGGCCAATCGACGTGACGGCACCAGCCGCAAATAGCCCCGCCGCCCATTTGCGAAAAGTTAGCTAAAAAGCGCAAAACTCGGCAAAGAACCCGATGACCATAATCAATTAACGCTTGCGTGCAATAGTCTTCCGCGTGTTTGCGGGGGATGTCATGTATCGCGTCTTCACCGTGTTGGGATTGTCCTTCTGTTTAGCGACAACTTCCCAAGCCTACGCTGCCACAGCGAGCGCCCCAAGCTTTGCCGAAGTTCCGATGCGCCCGTCACTGCCGCCGGGTGGACAGGCCGGTGAGTTGGCCATGACGTTGCCGCCCGCCGCCGACATCGGCGAGGCGATCGGCGCCGGGCCTGCGACACGACAGGCTCTCGGCCCCAAAGTCATGGTGCGTGTCGACATTTCCTCGCAGACCATGACCGTATTGGTCCATGGCAAGGTTGCCTATGTCTGGAAGGTGTCGACGGCAAGACGCGGCTACGCAACGCCGACCGGCTTCTGGACACCCTATCGCATGCATGTCATGTGGCGCTCGCGAAAATACGACAATGCGCCAATGCCGCATTCCATCTTTTTCAACGGCGGTTTTGCCATCCACGCTACGCCCTACGTAACGCGCCTTGGCAGCCCGGCCTCGCATGGCTGCGTTCGTCTGCACCCTGACAATGCCAAGGCGCTGTTCGCGCTCGTTAAGCAATACGGCCCGTCGACGGTTCGCGTTTCCATCGAGAAGTAAGCCGCCGACTGTTATCCCGCGCCCCAACAGAACGCGGCGCGACGCCTGCCGACCCGACCGAGTCGACGAACGAGCCTTCTTTGGCCTCCCAGCGGCCGGCGTTGCAACGGCTTTGCGCCCGGCAGCACCAATAAGATATCCGCGCGCGCAACGAGGCTGCCAGCTCGCCCAACCACCCCGCCCTCGCTTCGTCCGACGAACACCCGCACCAAAAGAGCCTTTTCCATCCGATATAGCAGTTTTGTCCATGACAACGCCACCAAACAGAACAATCGTCCATGATGAAATAGATCCGCTCGAGAAAACGATTCAACGCGCCCCAACAGGCGGCGGGTCACGAGGGAAAACCAGCGGAGAGGTATCAGGATATTCCCGTAGAGATTTTTGAAGGCTTCCAAAGACCAGCGCCGCTTCCCATAACCGCCTCACGCATTCAAAATTTCTTTTGGTGGGCTTTAGCGCAGGTTTATATTGCATCGCAGCATAAAGCCGGATTTGAGCTTATAACCTCAAAACCGCCCTCAACTAACCCAAATAACGGCAAAACAGCGGCCTGACCCTCGTCTAAAGTCGCATTTAGGCCGCATTTAACCTTCCGCAAAGTTAACTATTCCCACTTCAAATGCTGCTGCGCGAAAACTGCATTCCTGACATGCATGGCCCCCTCTAGCCCTGCATGGCTCGTTCGCCTAAATGTCTGGGTGTCGAGAGCGAAGCGCAGCAGACGAAAGACTGAAGAGCGCAGCGCCTCACAACCCGAATGGATGAATGAAATGCTGGACACCGTTGTCAACAAGCTCCGCAGCTACCGCAAGTACCAGGAGACTTATCGCGAGCTCTCCCGTCTGAGCACTCGCGAGCTTGCCGACCTGGGCATCTCCCGCGGAGAGATCTCGAACGTCGCCCGCAAGGCCACGCTTTGAACCACGAAATTAGGCTCGCCTGCCGAACTATCCTCCTCCCAGTTCCGCGGCGACCCTGATAGACACCCTGCCGGTTCCTCCTCCCTCCGGCCGGTGTCTTGGAAAGATGGTCCTCCTCCCCCATCTTTCTGTTAGGCGATGATGGTCCCCTCCTCCTCCCAGGACCATTTCGCCGGATTTGTGAGTACCGACCTGCCCGTCCTCCTCCCTGGGCATTGTCGGTTGGATCGCAGCAATCCTCCTCCCTTGCTGCGGTCGTCCTGTGATGCACCTCCTCCCGCATCGCAGGTTAGCTGTAGCGGCATACCTCCTCCCATGCCGTCTACAGAAAATTGCAGCGCCCACCGGATCTCCTCCCCCGGTGGGCGTTTGCATTTTGGAGGTAGTCCCAATTCACGCCCATCTTCCGGACGATCGTCAGGAAAACCACTGCACGCGCTCGACGGACGTGTTATCCCCCCGCCATGACCCAACAGTCCCTAGCCCCCGTTCATATCGTCGGCGCCGGCCTTGCCGGCTCGGAAGCCGCTTGGCAGCTCGTCTCTCGCGACATTCCGGTCGTCCTGCATGAAATGCGGCCGCGTCGCGGCACCGAAGCCCACAAGACCGGTGGCTTCGCCGAACTTGTCTGCTCCAATTCCTTCCGCTCCGACGATCATGAGAACAACGCCGTCGGTTTGCTGCATGAAGAAATGCGCCGCGCCGGATCGCTGATCATGAGTTCGGCCGACGCCAACAAGGTTCCAGCCGGTGGCGCCCTTGCCGTCGACCGCGAAGCATTTTCGGAAAAGGTCACCGCCACGCTGCGCGCTCACCCGCTCGTCACCGTGGTCGAGGGAGAAATCGACGGCCTGCCGCCTGAGGATTGGGGAGATGTGGTTGTCGCCACCGGTCCGCTGACGTCACCGGCGCTCGCCGATGCCATTCGCGCCGCCACCGGCGCTGCCTCGCTCGCCTTCTTCGACGCCATCGCGCCGATCGTCCATTTCGACAGCATCGACATGGACAAAGCCTGGTTCCAATCGCGCTACGACAAGCCCGGCCCCGGCGGCACCGGTGCCGACTATATCAACTGCCCGATGGACAGGGATCAGTATGAGGCCTTCGTCGACGCCCTGCTGGCCGGCGAAAAGACCGAGTTCAAGGATTTCGAGAAGACACCCTATTTCGATGGCTGCCTTCCGATCGAAGTCATGGCCGAGCGAGGCCGCGAGACGTTACGCCATGGACCGATGAAGCCGGTCGGCCTCACCAACCCACGCGATCCCACGGTAAAGTCCCATGCCATCGTCCAGCTCCGTCAGGACAACGCGCTCGGTACGCTCTACAACATGGTCGGCTTCCAGACGAAGCTGAAATACGGCGCTCAGGCCGACATTTTCCGCATGATCCCGGGCTTGGAAAAAGCCGAATTCGCCCGACTCGGCGGACTTCACCGCAATACCTATCTCGACAGTCCGCGCCTGCTTGATCCGGTGCTCCGCCTCAGGGCGGCGCCGCGCCTCAGGTTCGCAGGTCAGGTGACCGGTTGCGAAGGCTATGTCGAATCGGCATCCATCGGCCTTCTTGCCGGCCGCTTCGCCGCTGCCGAGCGGCTCGGCACGTCCGCCGCCCCTCCGCCGCCGACCACCGCCCTCGGCGCTCTTCTCGGCCACATCACCGGTGGGCATATTTCCGCCGAAACGGAAGGCGCCCCCCGGTCCTTCCAGCCGATGAACGTCAATTTTGGGCTATTCCCGCCCATTGAGGTGCCCCGCGAACCCGGCCAACGGCTGCGTGGCCACGAGAAGACCATCGCGAAGCGGCAGGCAATCTGTCGCCGTGCGCTAGTCGATCTTGGCGGCTGGCTCGGTTGACAGCCGCGATGTCGGTGTAGTTTCAAGAAAAACTCAACCGGAAAGAGTATTTGTTCCGGCAGTAATAATTACAAAAGGAAAATCTGGCTTATACAGAGACAGCGACTCCTTTTGGAAAGCGAACGATGAGGCCCGGCCGGCTGCCTAAAGTCCTGCTGCGTGTGAGCGGGTGGATTGCTCGACCTGCGAGCTTGCCGGCATTGGTCGCACTTATCGCCGTCAGCCTGCTCGGCCTGCTCGCCGACTACCAGAATCGGCAGATATTCGAACAGCATGCCCGAGCGAGCATTGCTGACCGCCTGTCGGTCATTCGGGCGCGCGTCGAAGGCAACGTCAGCCGTGATATCCAGATTGGCCGCGGCGTCGTTGCGGCGCTGGCAACTCACCCCACCTTAAGCGAAACCGAATTCGCTACCCTTGTCGAGCATCTGCTGGCAACCGGTTCTGATCTCCGCCTGATCGCCGCCGCCCCGGATATGGTCGTCCGTATGGTCTATCCGCTCGTCGGCAACGAGAAGGTGGTTGGCCTCGACTATACCAAGACGCCATCCCAACGGGACGCCATCATGCGCGCTCGGACCACCGGCCAGCTCGTCATGGCCGGCCCGCTGGAGCTGGTACAAGGCGGCGTTGGCCTTGTCGGCCGGTTCCCCGTGGTGACCGATCGCGCCGATGGACCACCCGTGTTCTGGGGCATCGTATCGGCAGTGATCGACGTCGACCGCCTCTATGCCAACAGTGGCATCACCACCGCCGATTACGAACTTGACCTGACCATACGCGGGCGCGACGGCAGAGGAGCGGCCGGCGAAACGTTCTTCGGCTCGAAAGACATACTGACGCACGATCCGCTCACCACGGCGGTGAGCATTCCCGGCGGCACCTGGGAACTCGCTGCCACGCCGAAGGGCGGATGGCCCGCACCACCCAACAGCACCGTCTTCCGCCTGATGATCGCCTTCATCGGCCTGCTGGTCGTGCTGCCGATCCTCATCACCAGCCACCTCTACGCTGAACGACACCGCACCCTCGATGAACTGAGTGAAGCCAAGAGACTGGCCGAGGCCCGCAATAGCCAGCTCGAGGAAGCCAACCGCCGCGCTCGGCATACCTCCCTGCACGACGAACTGACCGGCCTGCCCAACCGCCGCTATCTCATGGATCATCTCGGCCAGCTGGAGGCCAACATGCCGGCGGTGGCCACGCGAGTCGCCGTCCTTCATATCGATCTCGACCGCTTCAAGCAGGTCAATGACACCTACGGGCACGCGGCAGGCGATTGTCTGCTCCAGTACGCGGCCAGCCTGATGCGCACCATATTCCGGTCCGACGACATTGTGGCCCGTGTCGGCGGCGACGAGTTCGTGGCGGTGTGCGTCAGTGAGGAACCGGAGACGCTCGCTCGCCTGTTGGCCAGCAACTTGATTACCGGCTTCCGCCACCCGATCGACCTGGGCGAAATCAGCTGCCGCAGCGGCGTTTCCATCGGGATCGCCTGCTCCGGTCTGCTTGACAGCCAGCCCTACAAGCTTCTCATCGACGCCGACATCGCCCTCTACCGGGCCAAGAAACTTGGGCGCAATCGCTTCGAGTTTTTCACCCAAGCCTTGGAGGCGGAAGTCGTCAGCACAAAACGCCTGGCCGACGATATCCTCACCGGCATCGAAGAAAAGCAGTTTATCGCCCACTATCAGCAGCAGTTCGACGCTTCGACGCGCGAGGTGGTCGGCCTCGAGGCGTTGATCCGCTGGAATCATCCCACTGAGGGGCTCCTCCTGCCCGCCCAATTCCTCAAGGTGGCGGAGGACATCAACGCACTGCCAATCCTCGACCATCTCGTCTTGGAGATCGTCCTTACGCACCGTCTGAACTGGATTGCTGCCGGGCTGCGCGTGCCGCGCATTGCCGTCAACGTCTCGATGGGCAGGCTGCGCGACGAACGCCTTGTCGACATGCTCCGGACGATGGCCATCCAGCCGGGCATGCTGTCCTTCGAGCTCACCGAAGCGATCTATCTCGACGATAGCGACGACATCATCCCCGACAATATCCGCGCCCTCAAGGAACTGGGCATCGAGATCGAGATCGACGATTTCGGCACCGGTTACGCCTCGATCGTCAGCCTGATGCGGTTGCAGCCGAACCGCCTCAAGATCGCCCATCAACTGACCGGCTCCGTTTCCACCTCTTTTGCCCAGCGCCAGCTCATTCGCGCGATCGTCGAGATCGGGCGAACAAAAGGCATCGGTGTGGTCGCCGAGGGCGTTGAAACGATGGAACAGGCCGATATTCTGGCCGACCTCGGCTGCCAGACGCTGCAGGGCTACGCGCTTGGACGACCGGTCGACGCCAACGCGCTGGCGAACCTGATGCTCCGCGAAAGCGAACCGGCCCCCCCTGACCGTCTGCTTGTTTCCCAGGGCGATCAGAGCTAAGGAAGGATCTGGTCGGCAGTTCACCGAGGCGTCGCTGTCCCCCTGGGAAAGCTAAACCTGCCATTCTTTCCGGAAGTCGACGGACACTCGTCCCGTGCCCCGCCGCAAGCCAGCGACCAGCGACCAGCGACAATCAGCAATGATCGGCACGCACGAGGATTGATTATGTCCAGAGACATTCTCCCCTTCATCGCGCCAGACCTGTCGGCTCTCGCAAAAGCGCTTGGCCGCGAGCTCGGCCTGATCGACGGCAAGCCTGGCCACGTACAGCTTCTGAATATGCTGGCGCGCACCGTCGGCTACCGCAATTTCCAACATCTCCGCGCCGCTTCGCTGGCGGAAGCTCGCCTCGCCGAACCGCCTTCCGCGCCCGAGCCGATCGATTATGTGCTCGTCGAGCGGGTAGCTGGTCATTTCGACGCAGATGGCCGTCTCTTGCGCTGGCCATCGCGCTACGGTCACCAGCGTCTGGCGCTCTGGGTGCTTTGGTCGCGCCTCGACGCCGGTGCCGTCTACAACGAGTTTGAGATCAGCGTCGTCATCCGCAACAATCACCTCTTCGGCGATCACGCGCTGATCCGACGTGCGATGATCGATGTCGGCCTGATCGTCCGTACCGTCGACGGTCGGCAGTATCGACGCGTCGAGCAGCGGCCGTCTGGCGAAGCGTTGGCACTGATCCGTCGCATGGCGACCCGCGTCGCCGCTTGACGGGGATGGCCGGAAGGGCGTTCAGCCCTTTCGCGCCGCGTGAAGCCGCTCGATGACGAGATCAAAATAGCCGTCGGCGTCGATCTCAGTCAGCACCAGCGCGTTCTTCGGCCGGTTGGTCACCGAATGCCAGTCGACCACGGTCATGCCGCGCGTCAGCTCATCGCAGGAGATCTCAACGTTGACGACACGCCCGTTGAATAACTCCGGCTTTAAAAGATAGGCGGTGACGGTTGGGTCATGAAGCGGCCCGCCGTCCATGCCCCAGGCCTTCTCGTCGAACCGTTTGTTCCACTCGAGCAGATGGTAGAAGGCTTCCATATGCGGCCCGCCCCGAGCGCGCAGCTTGTCGAGCCGGGGCTTCTTGGTCAGTGTCGTGTGGGTGCAGTCGAGCGGAATCATGACGATCGGTGCACCGCAGCCGAATACCTTCTTGGCGGCCTCGGGATCGACGTAGATGTTGTATTCGGCGGCCGGCGTGACGTTGCCTCCCTCCGAACGCGCGCCCCCCATCAGCACGATAGCTTCGAGGCGCTCGGCGAGGCGGGGCTCCTTCGCCATGGCGAGCGCGATGTTGGTGAGCGGCGCAAGACAGCACAGCGTCACCGTCTTCGCCGGCCGCGACATAACGAGTTCGACGATCTTGTCTGGCGCAAAGCCTTCAGCCGCCATCGCCACCGGATCGGGCAGGTCGTAGCCTTCGAAACCGGTCGCGCCGTGCACATACTCCGCCGTCTCGAGGATGCGCACCATCGGGCCGGCAGCGCCGGCGTAGACCGGCACATCGCCAGCCCGCCCCACCAGCTCCAGCGCTTTGAGGGCGTTGCGTGTGGTGTGATGAAGCGGCACGTTTCCGCCGACTGTGGTGATCGCCAGAAGCTCGAGCTCATCAGGAGAACCAAGCGCCATCAGGAAGGCGACGGCATCGTCGGGCGACGGATCTGTATCGATGATGATGGACTTGACCATGAGGGGCTCCGGAAACGCTTGTCGGCTCCCGCAGCCTTATCCGTTCAATTACCTAGAGGCAACGATCAAGTCACCCGAGCATGGCAGATCAATCGGAAACGAACAGCTTGCCGTTTGCGAGTCCCAACAGCGTCGCCAGCACCACGACCAGCACCAGCAGGCTGGCGATGGAAAGTTGCGCCCAGAGCAGCCAGTCGGCGTAGGGGAAGGGATAAGCGCGCACCAGCGTGAACAACGCCACGGTAAAAGCCGCCGCTGGGAAGGTATAGCTCCACCAGGACAGCGCCAGCGGCGCTTTCAAAAAGCGCGGCAGGATAGTGAGGAATACCAAGGCGAGGAACGATGCATAGCCGAACAGCGCCAGGGCCGGCCAGTCGACTTTACCCTGGAGTGCCACCAGGGACAGGAAGGCAACCGATGGCGGCGCCAGGAAGATCACCAAGGTCGGTTTCAGCTTGTCGGGAAAGGCCGGCCCAGCCGCGATTCGCTGGAACAACAGCGGCTGCATCGTGAGCCAGAAGATCAAGCCGACACCAAACAGCAGCCATGAGGGCATGATGACGCCGAGCCGGACCCCGAACACCGGGGCCAGAAGCATGCCGACCAGCGGAATCAGGGTCGGCGGCATCAGCGACAGCGGATCGTTGCGCGGCGTCAGCATCAGGCCACGCACGGTGAAAAGCGCCACCATGAGATGCAGCATCACGGCGACCACCCATACCCAAAAGGCCGCCGCCGGCTGAGTCGGAATCAACAGGGCCGAGATCATCATCAGGCCGATGGTAAAGGCGCCGGCAAAGGCGGCGCGCGCCGGATGGCTGAGGTCGGCAAACAGGGCGCGCGGATGGCGAATTTCCCGCCAGATATGAAGAAGGGTCAGAAGGGCCCAGACCAGAGCCGCAACCGACAACAGTGCTTCGCCAGGAAAGCTGGGGACGCCAAAATAGGCCGTCGCTTCGCGCCAGGCCAAACCGAGGCCGCCAATTCCCATGGGTGCCGAGAACAGCGGAAAAGGCAGGTGGGCTGTACGATACGGCCGCACCGGCGCAGCCTTTGGCTCCGCTTCGTCGCGATCGGTTCTGGGTGCGGTCGCCATATCGTCCTCCTCGTGCGGGCGGGAACGTCCGCGACACACTCTCATTTTTACACAGGGAGGCTAAGGCTCCGTAAAGCCTAACGGGTCGAACTTGGCCTTAAGCCGCCTTGCCAAGCCAAACGAACGCACCAGTATGACGGAAACGCCGACAAGCTGTCCGCGTCTTTGTTCGAGGTGTCCTGATGTCCAGCCAGCCTGTTATCACGTTTCACGGTGCGGCGGAGACCGTTACCGGCTCCTGCCATATGGTCGAGTTGGGCGGGCATCGGATCCTGATCGACTGCGGCATGTTCCAAGGCTCCAAGACGGAGAAGGAACTCAACTATCGCGCCTTTCCCTTCGAGCCACACGCCATCGACGCCTTGATCCTGACGCACGCCCACATCGACCATTCGGGGCTTGTGCCGAAACTTGTGAAGGATGGCTTCAAAGGTCCGATCTTCGCAACGGCGCCGACGATCGACCTCTGCAAGGTGATGCTGCCCGATTCCGCCCATATCCAGGAAATGGAAGTGGAGCAGCTCAATCGTCGCAACCAGCGGCGCGGACAACGGGAAGTGACGCCGATCTACACGCTGCTCGACGCCTTGGAAGCAGTAAAGCAGATGCGGTCGACGGAACTCACCGAGTGGCGAGAAGCGGCACCGGGTTTCCGCTTCCGCCTTTGGAACGCTGGCCATCTGCTCGGTTCGACGTCGGTCGAGGTCGAAGCAACCGGCGGCGATCGGCCCGTGCGTATTCTGTTCTCCGGTGATCTTGGGCCTGACAACAAGCTGCTACAGCAGGCTCCGGAGGCGCCCTCCGGCTGGGATCACGTGGTCATGGAATCAACCTATGGCGACACCGACCGTCAGGAGGTGACCGAAGCCCGCCGCCGGGCGGAGCTACGTTCCGAGGTACGGGCGGCAATCAATCCGGACGGCGTGCTGTTGATCCCCTCTTTTGCCGTCGAGCGCACACAGGAGCTGCTCGCCGATCTCGTCCATCTGTTCGAGACGGGTCAATTGCCGCCCTGCCCCGTCATCATCGACTCGCCGCTCGCCAATCGGGCGAGCCAGATTTTCCGCTCCTACGCCCGCAGCCTCGACAACGGCGACCTTTTGCTCCGCGCTTTTTCTTCGCCGCATGTGCACTTTACCGAAAGCGTCGAGCAATCGATGGCGCTCGACCAGATGCACGGCTTCCACATCGTCATCTCGGCGTCGGGAATGTGCGAGGCCGGCCGTATCCGCCACCGCTTGCGCAACTGGCTGTGGCGATCCGAAGCGACGGTGCTGCTGGTCGGCTACCAGGCGGCCGGCACGCTCGGACGCCTGCTCGCCGACGGCACTCCGGTGGTTCGCCTGAAAGGCGAGCAGATCGATGTCCGAGCCCGCATTCGCAAGCTCGATCTCTACAGCGGCCACGCCGACGGGCCGGAGCTGGCCGCCTGGCTCAGGAAGCGCCTGCCGGTGGCCGGCACCGTGTTCCTGGTGCATGGCGAAGAGAAGGCCATCGAGGGCCTTAGGGCTCGCCTTTCCGACAGCCTGTCCGCCGAACACCTCGTCGATCCAAACCTCGATGCCTCCTATCGGCTCGGTCACGCCGCCGCCGTCGAGATCGTTGACACGGCAAGGAGGCCACGCCTCGCCCCGAGGCAGGTCGGGCACACCGACTGGCATAACGACTTCCAGGGCCTCCTTCTCGATATACAAGCGGAAATCGGCAAGGCAGCCGACGAAAAGGCGCGCGCCAAGGTTATCCGTCGTCTCAGGGGCGCGCTGGCCGCCGAATAGCTTGGGAGTTTCGTCTGCCGCGCCGGCGAGCTAGAACGATGCGGCCGGTCAGGTGCCGCATAGGGTGGGCGGGTTCCGCCCACAACAAGGAACGGTCCGCAATGCCAATCAATGCCATAATCACTCTGAAGAGCGATGGCCCTTCGTCGGTCAACGGCGATCGCATCCGTCTCTTGGAGGCGGTCGCTCGCGAGGGCAGCATTTCGGCCGGCGCCAAGGAGGTCGGCATCACTTACAAGGCCGCCTGGGACTGGATTGACGCCCTTGCCAATCTGTTCGGCCAACCGATGCTGGCCACGCGCACAGGCGGCAAGGCTGGCGGCGGGGCCACGCTGACCCCGGCCGGTGCCAAAGTGATCGAGGCCTATCGCCGCATGGAAGCGGAGATGGCCCGCGTGGTGCGCCTGATCGAGCCCGACCTCGCCGGCAGTGGCATTTCCCCCCTCAACCTCTTCTCAGGCTATTTCATGCGAACCTCGGCGCGCAACGTCCTTCGCGGCACCATCGTCTCCATCGACGCCGACACCCTCAATGCCGACGTCGGAGTGGCGGTGTCGAGCGAGACCACCATCCATGCCACCGTCACCGCCGGCAGCCTCAAGGATCTCGGGCTTGTCGTAGGGCGCGAGGCGATCGTGCTGATCAAGGCACCTTTCGTGATGATCGCCCCCGGCATCGAACCGCCGGCCATCTCGGTTGCCAACCGCATTTCCGGCCGTATTGCCCGCATCGAGCGTGGCGCTGTCAACGCCGAGGTGGTGCTCGAGGTCGGTGGCGGCAAATCGCTCACCGCGTCGATCACTGCCCACTCGGCCGAAGCGCTATCGCTTCAGGAGGGCGCCCCCGCCTTCGCTCTGTTCGACGCCAGTCACGTGATCATCGCCATCGACTGAGTGGTTATCAGCGCGTCGCCTTGCGCCTCCTGACAGATCCCTGCCGAGGTCAGGGGCAAATATGGATCAAATCGACCTTTGGGTTTGCCTCGTCTAGCGAACGATGCGGATTGGCGGTAAATGTCCGATTGAATCGATTCTAAAAGCAGCTCTGTTCGCCCGGTGATCCGATGACCCAAGTCCGCCTGATCATGTTGATCTTCTTTCTGGAGCCGCTCGTCTTCGGCAACTGGCTGTCGCGCATTCCCGAGGTACAGGCGGGGTTGGGGTTCCGTCCTGCGGAGTTGGCGCTCGCCCTGCTCGGCATGCCGATCGCCAACCTGTTGATCCTGCCCTTCGCCGGGCGGATCTGCGACGCCGTCGGCGCGCGCAATCTCCTGATCTGCACTTTCGCCGGCATGCTGCTGATCCTGACCTTGCCTGGTCTCGCCTTCAACATGCCCTCGCTGTTCCTGATCCTTGCCTCCTGCGGCGCGCTGCTGGCGCTCGCCGAACTGGCCATGAATGTCGAGGCGGCCCGCATCGAAGAGGAGGCCGGCCGGCTGATCATGAGCACCTGCCACGGCTTCTGGAGTGTCGGCATCGGCGTCGGCAGCTTCGTTGGCGCCACTCTCGCCACCTTGGGGCTGACGGTCACCCAAGCGCTGGTGCTGTCGGTGGTGGTCGTGCTACCGGTTTCAGTCTGGGCGGGGCTGCGGTTACCGGCGGTTGAGCCGGTCAAGGCGGCGGACCATGTGCCCTCGCCGTCCTTCTTCGCCATTCCGCCGAAAGCCCTGCTTCTGGTCTGTGTGTTCAGCATCGGTTTCGCCGTCACCGAGGGATCGATGGGCGACTGGTCGGGCATCTTTCTACGCGACGAGACAGGAACGCCGACCGCCATGCTCGGCTACGGCTATGCCACCTTCGCCGCGCTGCTCTCGGCGGGGCGCTTCCTGGGCGACGCCTTGCGCAAACGCTTGGGCATGGTGGTGCTGGCGCGGCTTTGCGTATCGATCGCCTTGGGTGGTGCGCTGCTGCTAACCGTCGCCGGCAATTTCTGGATAGGCGCCATGGCCTTCGGCATGATCGGCCTCGGCATCTCCGTCGCCTTTCCGTTGGCAGTGACCGCCGCCATGGCAACGCCTGGCACAGCAGCCGGCAACGTCGCCATCCTCTCGGCGATCTACGTGCTCGGCTTCCTGGCCGGCCCGCTGGTCATCGGCGGCCTCGCCGAATTCTTCGGCATCCGCGTCGGCCTGATGTTCCTGATCCCAGTCCTTATGGTCAGCCTCACGCTCACCGGCTCGCTCCGCCCCGGCGAGCGCAAGACGGCGGCGGCGGCGGCGGCTGAGCCGGCCGGCGCCTAAGCCATCAGGCCACCCGGTTCAAGATGGCAACAAAGAAGCCGTCCGTGCCGGTCAATGCCGGCGTGAGGCGCAGCATCGATCCGTCGCGACCATCGAGGACGAGACGTGTAAGATCTGGCGCCTTCGTGCCAGTCACCGTCGCAAAGGCGGCTGCCGCGTCGCCCAGCGCGAACTCTGGCGCTCGGGCGAGGAAGGCGGAGATCTGCTCCTCGTTTTCCTCCGGTAACACCGAACAGGTGATGTAGACGATGCGGCCGCCGGCCTTCACCAGTCGCACCGCGTTATCGAGCACCGCTGCCTGCTCCTTCAGGCGGATCTCAAGGGCGCCAGGCGCCAGGCGCCACTTGGCATCGGGCCGACGGCGCCATGTCCCTGAGCCGGTACACGGCGCATCGACCAGGACGAGATCGCTCTTGCCGGCGAGGTCGGCAAGCACATCCTGTTCGCGGCGCGGCTCGCGGATCTGGATGTTGCGGCTGCCGGAACGATCGATGCGGTCGAGGATGTCGCCGAACCGCCGCTTGTCGCTGTCATAGGCGTAGATCTGGCCGTGATTGCCCAGAGCAGCGGAAAGAGCCAAGGTCTTGCCGCCGGCCCCGGCGCAGAGGTCGACCACCTGCCGGCCGCCGCCGTTAGCGGCGATCAATGCCGCCAGCTGACTGCCCTCGTCCTGCACCTCGAACCAACCCCGCTTATAGGCAAGGTCGGACGAAACATGGCCGGGCCGAAGGTCACCGTCGACCGCCGGAATGCGGATGCCGACCGGCGACCAGCGGCAGGGCTCGGCCTTGAGGTGGGTAAGACCTTCGAGCACCTGCTCGCGCCCGCTTTTCAGCGTATTGACGCGGAGATCGACGTCGGCGCGACCGGCCAGCGCTTCCCCCTCTTCCACCGCGCGGTCCCCGAAGGCACGAGCGAGCGAGGCGGCCAGCCATTCGGGATAGTCCCCCTTCACCCAGTCGGGCGCGTCGGCCGGAACGATGCCCGCCGACAGCGCCGTGCGCTCCTCGTCGGTGAGTGCTGATGGGGCAAACTTGTCCTCAGTGAACAAAGCGTCCAGTGACGGAACGCTCCGTCCCCACAGACGCACGGCGGCGGCAAGCGCCAGTGCACGCGGGCTGTCGGAGCCCATGACGGCGGCAAGCGACGCCTTACGGCGCAACACATCGAACACCAGGTTGCCGATAGCGCTCCGATCTTTCGAACCCGCGAAGCGATGGGTAAGCCCCCAATCCTTCAGCGCATCCTGCACCGGGCGCCGCGTGCGCTCGACATCGCCCAGCACTTCGATCGCCGCAGCGATCCTGCCGCCGTCTCTCATGGCTTTATCCTTCGGTTGCCCGTCTAGTCTTGTCGCCGACATATGAATGAGACGGCCGCCGGGAGCAAGCCCGACGGCCATCCTATGGATGCGGCAACTGGTGTCTCGATACCCGGATGCCTTACACGGTGCCGGGGTAGTTCGGGCTCTCGCGGGTGATGGTCACGTCGTGGGCATGGCTCTCGCGCATACCGGCCGAGGAGATGCGCACGAACCGGCCCTTCTCCTGCAGGTCGGGAATGGTCTTCGCCCCGACATACCCCATGGCAGCGCGGATGCCGCCCACCAGTTGATGAACGACCGAGCCGAGCGGCCCCTTGTACGGCACCTGACCCTCGATACCCTCAGGCACCAGCTTGAGCTGATCGCGGACTTCCGCCTGGAAATAGCGATCGGCCGAACCGCGCGACATGGCACCCACCGAGCCCATGCCGCGGTAGCTCTTGTAGCTGCGCCCCTGGTAGAGATAGACCTCGCCGGGGCTTTCGTCGGTGCCGGCCAGCAACGAGCCGATCATGCAGGCGGTGGCGCCGGCGGCCAGCGCCTTGGCGCAGTCGCCGGAGAAGCGGATGCCGCCATCGGCGATCACCGGCACACCGGCGTCACGGGCAGCCGAGACGCCTTCCATGATGGCGGTGAGCTGCGGCACACCGACACCGGCGACAATGCGCGTGGTGCAGATCGAGCCCGGACCGATGCCCACCTTGATGGCGTCGGCACCGGCGTCGATCAACGCCTTGGTGCCGTCGGCGGTCGCCACGTTGCCGGCGATCACCTGCACGTGGTTGGAGAGCTTCTTAACCTTGGTCACGGCCTGCAGCACATATTCCGAATGGCCGTGGGCGGTGTCGACCACCAGCACGTCGACGCCGGCGTCGATCAGTGCCTGCGAGCGCTCGTGCCCCTTGTCACCGACGGTGGTGGCGGCGGCAACGCGCAGGCGGCCCTGGTCATCCTTGGCGGCATTGGGGTTGAGCCGCGCCTTCTCGATGTCCTTGACGGTGATCAGGCCGACGCACTGGTAGGCCGAATCCACCACCAGCAGCTTTTCGATGCGGTGCTGATGCAGCAGACGCTTGGCCTCGTCATGGCTGACGCCTTCACGCACCGTGATGAGATTTTCCCGCGTCATCAGTTCGTAGACGCGCTGGTTTGGGTCGGAGGCAAAGCGGACGTCGCGGTTGGTCAGAATGCCAACGAGACGCCCGTGGCCGCGACTGCCGTCGCCGGCGTTCTCGACCACCGGGATGCCGGAGATGTTGTAGGCCTTCATGAGGTCGAGCGCTTCCTTCAGCGTCGCCTCTGGACCGATCACCACCGGGTTGACCACCATGCCGCTCTCGAACTTCTTCACCTGCCGCACGTGCTCGGCCTGCGTGTCGACGTCGAGATTGCGGTGGATGACGCCAATACCGCCGGCCTGAGCCATGGCGATGGCAAGGCGGGACTCGGTGACGGTGTCCATAGCCGACGACAGCAGCGGAATGTTCAGCTCGATGGTGCGGGTCAGGCGCGTACGGACGTCGGTGTCGGCCGGCAATACTTCCGAATGGCCAGGCATCAGCAGCACGTCGTCAAAGGTCAGCGCGAACTCGCCACCTGCGGAAGGAATGAAGAATGAAGCCATGACCAACTCCTAGGGCTCGCGGGCGACGAAATGAAAATAAGCCTGTCCGAAATCGCGTTTCGCGACTCGGGGCAAGCACTCATCACCGAATGAAGTTGGCGGTGGTCTCTACCACGGGTGCCGCGTTTGGCAAAGGCAAAAGCGCGACTTTGGTATACTTACGCGAAAGCGCTGACGCATGGCAGAGCCGCTTGAATCGCAGCGCGAAGACAAAACCAACAGCGATGGGTATCGGCAGGGGCTTGCCAGCTACCGGACTCAACGCTTGAGCGGATTCTCGCTTCCATTAATCTTTTCAATGATTTCCACAACACTCCGAATGTGCTGCTCTATGAACAGGCGGGGATGATCGACCGGTTCGTCGACGTGTTCGTAAACCCAGGTCAGATCGTGCGGGATGTGAACGGCGAAAGCCCCGGCCTCCAGTGCCGGTAGAATGTCGGAGCGCAGCGAGTTACCGACCATCAGCCCCCTGTCCGGCCCGTCGCCCCGGGCGGCAAACGCCCGGGCGTAGGTGGCAGCCGACTTGTCGGAGACGATCTCCACGGCGTGAAACAGCCCGGCGAGGCCCGATGCGGTGAGTTTGCGTTCCTGGTCGAACAGATCGCCCTTGGTAATCAGGATCAGCGGATAGCGCTCGGACAGCGCTTCCAGCGTTTCGCGAACCTCCGGCAGCAGTTCGACGGGATGGTTGAGCATCTCCCGACCCATGGCCAGGACGCCAGCGATCACCGAGGGATCGAGTTGCCCGGCACTGACTTCCAGCGCCGTTTCCATCATCGACAACACGAAGCCCTTGATGCCGAAACCGTAGACGGGAATGTTACGCTTCTCGACCGCGAACAGCCGGCTCGACAAGGTCGCCCGGTCGCCGAAGTCGGTCAGAAGATCGAGGAAGCGTCCCTCGGTGTCGCGGAAGAAGCACTCATTCTGCCAGAGCGTATCGTCGGCATCGAAGCCGAGGGTGGTAACCGTCGTTTGCACCATGTGTCCGCTCCCCGATGATGTGGCGATTGCCGGCGCGGTGTGCTCCGACTAAAGGAAAGCCGTCCGCATTTCTCAGCAAGGCCCGCCATGCCGATTCGAGCCGTTCTGTTCGACAAGGATGGAACCCTTCTCGACTATCACCTCACCTGGGGGCCAATCAATGTGGCCGCTGCCGAGATCGCCGCGGCTGGCGATCGTGCTTTGGCCGACCGCCTTCTCATCCATGGCGGCATGGACAGGACGAGCATGATAACCCGTCCTGGCAGCCTGCTCGCCGCCGGCAGTACCATGGAAATTGCCGCCGCCTGGGTAGCCGCCGGCAGCCCATTCTCGCTGGAAATCCTTGCCAGCCGTCTCGATGCGCTGTTCACGGCGTCGGCCACCGGCTCGGTGCCGATCGGCGATCTCGACACATGCTTTTCGGCACTCCGCACAGCGGGCCTGACGCTTGGCATCGCCTCGTCGGACAACGAGGCCTCCATCCGCCGGATGCTGGATCACCTCGGCCTGACCCATCACATCGCCTTTGTCGCCGGCTATGACAGCGGCCATGGCGTAAAGCCCGGCCCCGGCATGGCGCTCGCCTTTGCCGCAGCGCTTAGCCTCCAGCCATCGGAGATCGCCGTCGTCGGTGACAACAGTCATGACATCGACATGGGGCGAAGCGCCGGTGCTGGCCTTGTCATTGGCGTCCTGAGTGGCACCAGCGACGCGGCGGTGCTCATGCCGATCGCCGACGCCTGCCTTTCGGACATCAGCGAGCTTCCAACCTTCCTCGCGCCGCATATTGCCGCTTGATGCGACGAAGATGCCGCCAGTTCGGCGTTGACTTGGGTGTCCACGCGCGCGAAATCTCGCGCCGCCTTTCCCGAACCGTCAAGGAATCTCGCCATGCAGCCCGGCCGCGACATATCCATCCTCATCGAGATCATGGCTCGGCTGCGCACCCCGGGAACCGGTTGCGCTTGGGATCTTCAACAAACCTTTGAGACCATTGCCCCCTATACCATTGAGGAAGCCTACGAGGTGGCCGAGGCGATTGCTCGTGGCGATCGGCATGATATCTGCGACGAGTTGGGCGATCTGCTGCTGCAGGTGGTGTTCCATGCCCGGATGGCCGAGGAAGAAGGCGCCTTCGCCTTCCCCGATGTGGTGGAGGCGATAACCCGCAAGATGATCCGGCGCCATCCGCATGTGTTCGGGCCGGCTGAGGCCCGCACGCCGCATCTCGTGAAAGGGTTGTGGGAGAAGATCAAGGCCGAGGAAAAGGCCGAGAAAGCGGCCCGCCACGGCGGTGAGAGTCCACATGGCCTGCTGGATGCCGTATCGATTGCCATGCCGCCGATGTTAAGGGCGGTCAAGCTGCAGCAAAGGGCGGGAACCGTCGGTTTCGACTGGAACGACCCCCGCGCCGTGCTCTCGAAGATTCGCGAAGAACTCGACGAGTTGGAAGCGGAGATGGACCGCGCCGACAATGGAGAGGTGAACAAGACCGAAGCGCGCACCGCCATCGAAGCCGAACTCGGTGACGTGCTGTTCGCCCTCGCCAATCTGGGCCGCCATCTCGACATCGATCCGGAAGCGGCGGTGCGAGCGACCAATGAGAAATTCAGGAGGCGCTTTGCCTATATCGAGCGGAAGCTCGACGAAGCCGGGCGACGGCCGGAACAGGCGACGCTGGAGGAGATGGAAGCGTTCTGGCAGGAAGCCAAGACCGAAGACTGATGGCCCAAGTGGCGCCTAAATAGCGAGAAACCCGGCACGGTGGCCGGGTTTCACAATCCTCTCGGAGCCGGACCGTCTTCGAGCCTGCGGCTCGTGGTCCGGGGCAACTGGCGAGCGATCCCGATGACGGGATCGATGTGGCGGCGATCAGAAGCCGGCATTGCGGAACATCCCACGGTCAACGGCGCGCTGACGGTACTCGAGGTCGATCCGGTCGGTAGCCTCGTTGAGGTAGGCAAGCTCGCGTTCCGCGGAGGAGGCGGGGCGAAGGGCACGGGCGGCCTTGCGAAGGTGAGTGAACATTTTATCTTCCTTTCGATCCACGAACCGCCGGTTTTCTTCAGGACCCAGCGATCCGTTCCTCTGTCCTGACGTCCATGAACATAATGTATTCTGTTCTTGGGACCAGATCGAATGTTGCATGACGCGCATGCATCCTGCGAATTGGTCTCAATAGATTTTCTTTCGGCAGGATTCAGAGAAACTTCAGTCGACTTCATCAGCATCCCAAAAACCTAACGATCCATTAACCATTCAGACCGACAGACGGCGGCACCGGACGCACCCAACCAGACGTAACGACGAGCGACGATGCGATAAGCCCTCAGCCCCCCGGACGGAAACGACAAAAGCGCCCGGGCGGTCAAGCCATTCGGGCGCTCGTCGACAGGACAGGAAACTTTATTCTCGGCTATTCCGGCGCAGTGGCTCGCCGGCCATCTTTGCCCATCGTCGCCGGCACCAAACGCGCCAGCGACATTATCGTTGTTTGTCAGCGAGTTACATCAAAGACCAAGGTTCCGATTGCGGCGAAACAGACCACGGTCGACCTCACGCTGACGAAGCTCCAGGTCGATGCGATCGCCAGCCTCATTCAGATAGGCTGCCTCGCGTTCGGAAGCGCTGGCGGAGCGGAAGGCCTTCTTCAGGTTGGCAAACATAGCTGCATCCTTTCTCTGGGTGCCGCCGGGATCATCATTGCTCCGGCGTTCGTTTCTTCCTCTTGCAAACTAAAAATAGCTATTTCTGCGGATCGTACCAGCGCGTATACCGCAACGCGGCCATGCGCCACATGCGAAGCAACTTGAAGAATAACTATGGTGGATCTTCAGATAAACTTTTGCGACGCCAAGAAATGACAAAAGCGCTCCGGCCGTCAGGCCAGGGAGCGCTTGCGTCATGCTCGTCTTTTTCCCGCCCACCTTCGCGTGGGCTATCTCCGGTTACAGGCCGAACGGGCCGCGCCGGAACAGGCCGCGGTCAATCTCCCGCTGGCGATATTCGAGTTCGATGCGGTCGCCGGCAGCGCTCAGGTACCGCATCTCGCGCTCCTCGGTGGAGGGAACATGCAGAGCGCGGGCAACCTTCTTCAGCGGACCAAACATGACTTTCACTTCTTTCAACGATACGGATCGGCGGGAGTTTCGCTCCCTCGAAAGGGGCGTCGACGCCATCGCCTTGCCCACCCATATATACTTTCGTCGTAGCGTCACCAAGATCAGTCGTGCAAGCCAGCCATGCGAAAGGCCCGGAATTGCAACATTATTTCTTCATGATCGTTTCAGCGAAATTTAAGTGCACGGCAAAAGCATGGCGAAACGTCTATCTTTCCGCAACGTCGCCATATTTGCGTCATGCGACCGGATCGACTACCGCTCCATTCTCGATCACCATGCCGTCGTAGGACGGCACAACACCGGCCGGAAGATCGTCGGCCAAGGTCCGGTAGTCGAGATCATGGTGCATATGGGTGAGGACGATCAGCTTCGCGCCGACGCGCTGGCCAGCCTCGATCGCCTGACCGACCGAGAAATGGCTGACGTGGGGCCGGTAGCGCAACGCATCAACGATGAACACGTCGACACCTTGGATGAGCGACCAGCTTTCATCGGGAACGGCACTGACGTCGGGCGAATAGGCAACCCCGTCGAAACGATATCCGATGCTGTGGATGTCGCCATGCGTCTGCACGTAGGGCATCACCTCGATCGGCCCGCCTTTACCGCTGATCGAGAAGGCCCTGCCCGCGACGACGCGATGTTCGGCGACGACGGGGGGATAACCAGAGCCCAGCGGCGTCTCGAAACAATAGCCAAAGGCATCCTTCAGCCGAGCCGCCGTTTGCTCGTCGGCGTAGACCGGCACGCGATGACCGCTGTTGTGAAAGAACTGGCGGAGCTCGTCGATGCCATGGATATGGTCTGCATGCGAGTGCGTGTAGAGCACCGCGTCAGTCGTGCCGACACCGGCTCGCAGAACCTGTTCGCGAAAATCCGGGCCGGTGTCGACAATAATGCGGGTAACCCCACCATCCTCACCGATCCGTTCGACCATGAGCGACGATCGCAGGCGGCGATTTCGCGGCTCTTTGGGATCGCAGGCGCCCCAGTCGTTGCCGATGCGCGGTACGCCGGGGGAAGCGCCGCAGCCGAGAATGGTGAAGCGCATACGTTCGGTCATGACGCGAACGCCTCGCGCGGCACCTTGGCAAACAGCCGAGCAAAATTGGCGGTGGTCATTGCGGCCATCTCACCGGGCGTAACGCCCTTCACTTCGGCGAGCACCTTGGTCGTGTGCGCCACATAGGCCGGTTCGTTGCGCTTGCCGCGCCAAGGTAGCGGCGCCAGATAAGGGGCGTCGGTTTCGACCAGAAGGCGATCTTCAGGCACATCTCGGGCAATAGCTCGCAGGTCGTCGGAGCGCTTGAACGTCAGGATGCCCGAAAAGGACAGGAAGGCGCCAAGCGCTGTTGCCCGCTCCATCAGTCCACGACCGGACGAAAAGCAGTGCAGCAGGATCGGAAAGGCACCCTTCGCCGATTCCTCCTCCAAAATAGCAGCCATCTCGACGTCGGCGTCGCGTGAGTGAATGCAGAGCGGAAGTCCGGTCGTTCGCGCCGCCGCGATGTGCCGGCGAAAAACCTCAACCTGCACATCGCGCGGTGAGGAATCGTAGAAATAGTCGAGCCCGGCTTCGCCAATGCCGACCACCTTGGGGTGGTCAGCCAGCTTCACCAGTTCTTCAACGGCAACGTCCGCCTCTTTCTCCGCCTCGTGCGGATGGGTGCCAACGGTGCAATAGACCTGAGGGTGTGCCTCGGCGATGGCCCGGACCTTGGCAAAGTCGCGGACACGCGTACCGATCGTCACCATCAGCCGCACATCGGCCGCCGCTGCGCGGGCGATCAGCGCGTCTGTCTCGCCGGCAAAGTCGGGAAAATCAAGATGGCAATGGCTGTCGACGATCATCGTATCTGAACGCAAAAAGACGAGGGATTGTTCCGACATAGCCGCTGGCCGCGCCGCTGTCGAGCATCGGTGACCGTTGGGCTGATGCGCGCGCCGCGCCGATCGTCACAAAAACCTCACCCGCAACGGCTAGAGAAACTGCGGTCGCGGCATTCATTCAGCCGCTCAGCCGTAGATTGGAAATTGCGATATTGCAAAGCCACTGGCCATTTCGTCGGCCGAATTTCCGGACGCCCTCGGGCGTCCGTCTTTTTTGGTGAACCGCGGTTAAGCCGCATATCCGAAAAGTCTGCAGCTTTTCGGGCGTTCCAATCCCCCCAGCATCCGCTTATCCGAAAAGTCTGCAACTTTTCGGGCGTTCCAATCCCCCCAGCATCCGCTTATCCGAAAAGTCTGCAACTTTTCGGGCGGATGCCATAACATCCCGTGCCATGCGTCCCGACATCCTCAATCCTCTCTTTCAACCGCTCACATCCCTTCCCGGCGTTGGCCCACGCACGGCGCCCAAGCTTGAGAAACTGGTCGGTCCCGGCCGTGAGGCGACGCGCGGCGCGGTGGTGCTCGACCTCTTGTTTCATATTCCGACCGGCTTGATCGACCGTAGCCATGAGACGCTGGTCGAATCGGCGCCAGAAGGAGCGATCGTCACGCTGCGCGTTCGCGTCGACCGTCATCGCCCTACACCGCCCCAGTCGCGGGCGCCTTACCGTATCGCCGTTCACGACGACAGCGGCGAACTCACCGTCACCTATTTCCGCGCCGACAAGGGCTGGCTCGAAAAGCTCTATCCGGTCGGAGAAACGGTGCTCCTTTCCGGCCGCATCGAACGGTTCAACGGTGCGCCGCAGATGAGCCATCCCGACCACGTGGTGCTGGAGGTCGAGGCCGAGAAGCTGCCGCGCCTCGAGCCGGTCTATCCGATGACCGAGGGCGTGGGCGGCCGGTTGATCGCCCGTCTGGCCGACGCGGCGCTCTCCCGCTTGCCCACTCTGCCGGAATGGCTCGACGAGGCACACCGTCGCCGCGAGGACTGGCCCTCCTTTGCCGAGGCACTGCGATATCTTCATAAACCAGAGGCCGCCGAGGAGACCGACCAGCCGAGCCCGGCCCTTACCCGCCTCGCCTATGACGAGTTGCTCGCCAACCAGTTGGCCCTCGCCCTCGTCAGGCGCCAGCTCAAAGGCACGGCGAACCGACCGCGCCTGCCCAACGGCGATATCGCCCGTCTCCTGCGCGCCGCCCTGCCCTTTCGCCTGACAAGCTCTCAGGATGCGGCCATCGCCGACTCGGTCGCCGACCTCTCGGCGCCATCGCGCATGGTGCGGCTCATTCAGGGCGATGTCGGATCTGGAAAGACCATGGTGGCTCTGTTTGCCGCTGCGGCCGCCGTAGAGGCCGGTGGACAGGTTGCGGTGATGGCACCAACCGAACTGCTCGCCCGCCAGCACGCCCAGTCCATGGCCAACCTGGCCGAGGCAGCGGGGCTTCGGCTTGCCCTTCTGACAGGCGCCGACAGAGCAAAGGGCCGGCGGGAGACGCTGGAGAGAATCGCCGCCGGCGAGGTCGACATCGTCGTCGGCACCCATGCGCTGTTCCAGTCGGCTGTGGAGTTCCGCAACCTGACGCTGGCCGTCGTCGACGAACAGCATCGCTTCGGCGTCCACCAACGGCTGGCGCTGTCGGCCAAGGGCCTGACCACCGACCTGCTCGTCATGACGGCGACACCCATTCCGCGCACGCTGATGCTTGCCTATTTTGGCGACATGGACGTCTCTCGTCTCACGGAGAAACCGGCGGGCCGCAAACCCATCGCCACCGTCACGGTGCCACAGGAACGTATCGGCGAGATCGTCCAGCGCGTCGCGTCGGCCATCCGCCTGGAAGGCGCCAAGATCTACTGGGTGTGTCCGCTGGTCGAGGAAAGCGAAACCATCGACCTGGCCGCCGCCGAAGAGCGCTATGCCGACCTCAGGCAGCATTTCGGCGACGATGTGGCGCTCGTCCATGGCCGCATGAAGGCGGCTGAGAAGGACGCCGCCATGGCCCGCTTCAAGGCAGGGGAAGCCCACATCCTGGTAGCCACTACCGTGATCGAGGTTGGTGTCGACGTCCCAGACGCCACCATCATGGTCATCGAGCACGCCGAACGCTTCGGCCTTGCCCAACTGCACCAATTGCGCGGCCGGGTCGGCCGCGGCGACAAGTCGTCGGCCTGCGTGCTGCTCTACAAGGGGCCTCTGGGCGAAACAGCCAAGGCACGTTTGAACGTGATGCGTGACACCGAGGACGGCTTCCGCATCGCCGAAGAGGACCTGAAGCTCAGAGGCGGCGGTGAACTGCTCGGCACCCGCCAGAGCGGCATGCCCGGCTTTCGCTTCGTCCGCCCCGAGCACCACGGTGCCCTGATGGAAACGGCCCGTGATGACGCGGCTCTGTTGCTCACCCGCGACGCCGGCCTTGCCGGCCCGCGCGGTGAAGCGCTGCGCCTGCTGCTCTATCTATTCGGCCGCGACGAAGCGGTGCGGTTGATCCGGGCCGGCTAATTACAAGGAGTCAGCGCTCCCCCTCCGCCCGCACCTCGCTCGCCACATCGCGAATGGCCGCCATCATCAGCTCAGCGCCCAGTTCAAGTGGCGCACCGGAGCGAACAATCAGCCCCAGCGGCCCGAAGGTATCGGACGTATCGACCGGCAACTCGCGAAGCGTGCCGGCGGCAAGGTCGCCGACCACCTCGCCATAGTGGGCGATCCAGATGGCGTCGCTCGTGGTGGCAAATGCTCGGCCGAAAACCGTTGACACCGTATCGATACGCCGAAGCCGTGGCCCGACGGCCAGGCGGATCAACAGTTCGACGGCGTGATCGTGGATGATCGACCCTGGCGGCGGCACCAACACGACATAATCCGAGAGGCGCCCCAAACCTGCCCCTTGGGCGAACAGTGGATGCTCACGCCGCGCCACCACCGCGACACGCTCGGTATAGAGATGTTCGAAGGCGAGACCGACCATGCTGGCAGGCGAGCCCATGCGCCCAAGCGCGAAATCGAGTTCGCCAGATCTCAACTGCGCAAGGATGGCGCTATTATCGGCGGTTATGATCTGCGGCGTCGTTCCGACGCTGGTGCCGAGGAAACGTGAGACCGCCCCCGGCAGAACACGCGATGACGCCGAGGCGAGCGCACCCACACGGATGATCGACGCACCCTGCTTCAGCGCCAGCTCGACCGATTCGACACCCTGGCGCAGCGCAGCGATCGACGCACTGGCAAAGCGCAGGAAGACCTCGCCATAATAGGAAAGAACCACGGACCGGTGGCTGCGATCGAACAGCTCCACACCGAGAATTTCTTCGAGTTCACGGATGGTCTTCGACACCGCGGGCTGGCTGATGGATAGCGATACCGCCGCCTTGCCAATGCTTTTCAGCCGGGCAACTTCCACAAAAGAACTCAGATGCCTATGTTTGATGCGGTTCTCGATCACGCTGGCCCCTCTATAACCGGCCGTTATGTAACGGGGCTCACAGCTTCTCTGCCATGAAACATTGGTCGAGTCCGTGTCCGCCCTCGTCCGTAATCGGTGGTAGGATGGCCCAAGCGCCACCGCCGACCCAGACAATCATCCCCAAGCAATCACCCGAGGAGTGCCTATGCAGAAATCCAAGCTCCATCTCGACGTCATCGTCGATGTTGTCTGTCCCTGGTGCTTCCTCGGCAAACGCCGGCTCGATGCGGCAATCGCCGAACTGGACGATCTCGACATCGAGGTCCGCTATCGGCCATTCCAGCTCGATCCGACCATCCCTCGGGAAGGAATCGACCGCGAAGAATACATCATAGGCAAATTCGGCAGCGCCGACGCGCTGGATGAAGCGCATGCCCGTCTGTTCGCTCTCGGCGCCGACGTCGGCATAACCTATGCTTTCGATCTTATCGAGAAGAGCCCCAACACGTTCGACGCCCATCGTCTCATCCGTTGGGCGGCTGATGAGGGCCTTGGCGATGCCATGCTGGAGCGTCTGTTCTCGCTGTACTTTGAAGAAGGTGGCGATCTTTCTCAAGTGGACACACTGATCGCCGCCGCGGAGGAAGTTGGCCTCGACGGCGACGAAGTGACGATGAAACTTGAGGATGGCGCAGACCTTGAGGCCGTGAAAGCGGACATCGCCCATGCCGGCCGCATCGGCATCACCGGCGTTCCGACCGTCGTCGTCGAAAACAAGTTCGCCATTTCCGGAGCCCAGACATCTGAAGTGCTGGTCGACGCCCTGCGCCGGATCTCCTCGGAACTCGGCGCAACGGAAGGCTGAAACGACCAAGGGGCGCCCCGCCCGGAGCGCCCTCTCGCTTTGTCTGTTGACGCTACGTCAAACGAAGTCGGTCTTGTCGCGGTCGATGTGCTCGGCCTTGATGCGCCGAACCGTACCCGTCCAGGAGCGCATGACCACCGTGTCAGTGATGATCTTGCCGGCCTTGAAGCGCACGCCGTCGAGCAGATTGCCTTTGGTGACGCCGGTCGCGGCAAACAGCACGTCGCCTTGAGCCATGTCTTCCATGGTGTACCTCCTGGCGACGTCTTCAATGCCCATGCGTCGGGCTCGCTCGATCTGGTCCGGACGGTTGATCATCAGTCGGCCCTGCATCTGGCCACCCAGGCAGCGCAGCGCTGCCGCAGCCAGCACGCCCTCCGGCGCGCCACCGACGCCGAGATAGATATCGATGCTGGTCTCTTCCGGGTCCGTGGTCTGGATGATGCCGGCGATATCGCCATCACCGATCAAACGAATGGACGCACCGAGCCCGCGAACCTCGGCGATCAGCCGGGCGTGGCGCGGCCGGTCGAGAATGCAAGCGGTGATCGCCGACACCGGCACGCCCTTGGCTTTGGCCAACGCCCGGATATTGTCGGTCGGCGTGGCATCGAGATCGATGAGGCCCGCCGGAAATCCGGGGCCGATGGCGATCTTGTCCATGTAGACGTCGGGCGCGTTCAAGAGCCCACCCTGCTCGGCGATCGCGATGCAGGCGAGCGAGTTGGTCTGGTTCTTGGCACACATCGAGGTGCCTTCGAGCGGGTCGACTGCGATGTCCACGCGTGGTCCTTTGCCGGTACCCACCTCTTCGCCGATGTACAGCATCGGCGCCTCGTCGCGCTCGCCTTCACCGATCATGATCGTGCCGTGAACCGGCAACTGATTGAGCTCGGAGCGCATGGCATCCACGGCCGCCTGGTCGGCGGCGCGCTCGTCTCCGTGACCCCGCTGACGAGCGGCGGCCATGGCCGTACGTTCGGTAACCCGAACAACCTCCAGGGTGAGAATACGATCAAGAGAATTGGAGAATTTTTGCGACATGAAACAACCCGCGGTTCGGACAGTCGACCGAATTCGTCGCTGCGGCCGTTGGAGGTCTTGGGGGCCGCGCGCGAACGGGGAGGAAACCCGGTCGATACTTTATCGAGGTAGAAAGAACCGGCGATAGAGGTCAATGCGCCATAGGACGCAATACGGACATTCCGCGCGCGGATTAACCATGCCACCAAGCGGCGGCGGCGCAGATACTTGGCGAAATACCGCCATTTACCGGGGCCGGCCGCCTGTTTAACCATCAGACATGCAAAAAGTCGATAGCAGCATTCCGATAGCGGGACCTGGAAATTAACGCTGCCCCCGCAGGGGCCTTACAGGCTTTCAATGCGGATCATGGTTGGCTTCTCGGCGATATGGCCGGCAGCCTCAATCGCCGCCAGCGCGGCGCGGATCTCCGTCTCGCGCGTGGCATAGGTGATGAGCACCACGGGCTGCGGCGCGCCGGTGTGGCCTGCCGTGTCATCGTCGGTCGAGCGACGATGCTGGACGATGGATTCGAGCGAGATATCGCGATCGGCCATGCTCTTGGCGATACCGGCAAAAGCGCCCGGTCGGTCGTAGACGGAAAGACGCACGTAGTAGCCGCCCTTGTGCGCCTGGATCTCAGCCTTCTGATAGGGCATGAGCTCGTTCACGGGCAGGCCGAACACCGGCGTCCGGTGGCCGCGTGCCGCGTCGACGATGTCGGCGATCACCGATGAGGCGGTGGCATTGCCACCGGCACCCGGGCCGACCAGCACCACTTCACCGAGCACATCACCGTCGAAGGCGACAGCATTGAGCACACCTGAGGTCTGCGCCACCACCGACTTCTTCGGGACCATGGCCGGATTGACCCGCGCCTCGATGCCGGTGTCGGTGCGCCGGGCGACGCCCAGAAGCTTGATGCGGTAATCCAACTCCTCGGCCGCCTTGATGTCATCGAGCGAAATCGATGTGATGCCCTCGACGTAAATAGCGTCGGCGTCGATCTCGGTGCCGAAGGCAAGGCTCGTCAGGATGGCGAGCTTATGGGCGGTATCGAAGCCGCCCACGTCAAAGGTTGGGTCGGCCTCGGCATAACCAAGCCGCTGCGCCTCGGCGAGGCAGGTTTCGAAGGAGAGGCGCTCCTTTTCCATCCGGGTCAGAATGTAGTTGCAGGTGCCGTTGAGGATGCCGACGATACCGGTAACCGTATTGCCGGCCAGGCTTTCCTTCAGCGTCTTGATCACCGGAATACCGCCGGCCACGGCCGCCTCGAACCCGATCGACAGGCCAGCCGCCTCGGCGAGCCGGGCGAGTTCGATGCCGTGCCGGGCGAGCAGCGCTTTGTTGGCGGTGATCACCGGCTTGCCAGCGGCAAGCGCCGCGCGCACCACGTTTTCGGCGGCACCCGAAGCGCCGCCGATCAGCTCGATCACCACATCGACATTCGGATCGGCAACCATGGCCACGGGATCGTCGTACCAGGCAAACCCGTCCACACTGATGCCTCGATCGCGGTTGCGGTCACGCGCCGACACGGCCGTGATCGTCACCGACCGCCCTGCTCTCAGCGTCAGCGAGCTGAGATTGGACTGAACGATGCGAACGACGGACGCGCCGACGGTCCCGAGACCGGCGATGCCAAGGCGAAGCGGTTTACCCATGGTGCTTTCCGAAACTCTCTATCTACTTGTTCCCGTGCAATTCCTGACGCAAAACCGAGATGCGCTCTTGCCGGATTTGCTTAGCGTGACGAAGCGGTCAACGGGGTTGGCCGACAGGCGCGTAGTTATGCATGGTTTCATCAGCCGTGTCGAAAAATCGGCGAAGCCCACGCGCCGCCTGCCGGATGCGCTGCTCGTTCTCCACGAGAGCGATGCGCACATAGTCGTCGCCCTGCTCGCCAAATCCAACGCCGGGAGCGACCGCGACTTCCGCCTTTTCGATCAGGAGCTTGGAGAACTCCAGGCTGCCGAGCGACTTGAACCGTTCCGGCAAAGGCGCCCAGGCGAACATCGAAGCGCGCGGCACCGGGATCTCCCAACCAGCCCGACCAAAGCTCTCTACCATGACATCGCGACGACGCTTGTAGGTCTGGCGCACTTCATCGATGTGAGCGTCGGCATCGGGATCGTTGAGGGCCGCCGTCGCCGCCACCTGGATAGGCGTGAAAGCGCCGTAGTCGAGGTAGGATTTGACGCGTGCCAGCGCAGCGATCAGCCGCTCGTTGCCCACGGCAAAGCCCATGCGCCAGCCGGCCATGGAGAAGGTCTTGGACATCGAGGTGAACTCGACGCAGACATCCATGGCGCCCGGCGCCTGCAGCACCGATGGCGGCGGAACCCCATCGAAATAAATCTCCGAATAGGCGAGGTCGGAGAGCACGAACACCTCGTGCTTACGAGCGAAAGCCACCACGTCCTTGTAGAAGTCCAGCTCGACCACTTCCGCCGTCGGATTCGACGGATAGCAGAGGACGAGAGCGAGCGGCTTTGGAATGGAATGCGCCACCGCCCTTTCGAGCGAATGGAAGAACTCCGGCCCCGGCGTTACCGGCACCGAGCGGATGACACCGCCCACCATCAGAAAGCCGAAGGCGTGGATCGGATAGGAGGGATTGGGGCAGAGGATGACATCACCGGGCGCGGTGATGGCCTGCGCCATGTTGGCAAAGCCCTCCTTGGAGCCAAGCGTCGCCACGACCTGTGTATCGGGGTTGAGCTTCACGCCGAAGCGGCGGGCGTAATAGGCCGCCTGCGCCTTCCGAAGGCCGCCGATGCCGCGCGAGGCGGAATAGCCATGCGTATCGGGCCGCTGCACGGTTTCAATCAGCTTGTCGACAACGTGACGCGCCGTGGGCAGATCGGGATTGCCCATGCCGAGGTCGACAATATCTGCGCCCGAAGCTCGCGCGGCAGCCTTGAGCCGGTTGACCTGCTCGAAGACATACGGCGGGAGGCGCTTGATCTTGTGGAACTCGTTATTGCTCATGGGGTTGACCTCAGTGTGGTCTTGGAAGTCGGCGGTTTTCGCCCCGCGCCGACAGGCGGGTCTGTGCTTCTAGATCAATTCCGGGCAGAGGGGAAAGTGGCTTTTAGCCGGTCATCGACCGATCTCATCAAAAAGCCGCCGCTGTTGCCGCCCTGCCCGGCCCACCGCAGCTTTAGCCGATCGTGGAGAGAGCCGGGAAATTTTCCAGAAGCCAGAACGACGCACGCTGCATGCCGCCTGACAGGAACAGCGCACCGGTAAGGACCAGCACGCCGCCCATAGCTCGCTCAACCAGTGGAAAATGGTAGCGAAAACGACGCATGAACAGCACGAAACGGGCCGCGAAAAGCGCGGCAATCAGGAATGGAACGCCGAGTCCCAAGGAATAAACGGCGAGTAGCAACGCACCGTCGCCGACGGTGTCGCGGCTGCCGGCCACCGACAGGATGGTGGCAAGGACCGGGCCGATGCAGGGCGTCCAGCCGAATGCAAAGGCAAGACCGAGCAGGAATCCACCACCCAGGCCCGCTCTGACGCGGAAATCATGGAAACGCGCCTCGCGATAGAACAGCGCGACGCGAAACAGCCCCAGAAAATGCAGTCCCATCACGATGATGAACGCACCGGCCACCATGCCAAGAACTTCCGACCATTGCCGAAGAAGCTGACCGAACACAGAAGCCGTGGCTCCAAGGGCTACGAAAACGCAGGTGAACCCGAGGATGAACGACAGCGCCACCTCGGCGGCACGCCGTTTGGCGGCGAGATGGCTCATCTCCTCGCCAGTCAGTTCCTCGATCGACGCCCCCGTAAGGAAGCCGAGATAGGGCGGAACGAGCGGCAGCACGCAGGGGCTCACAAAGGAGAGCAGTCCGGCGCCGAATGCTGCGATCAGGGTTACGTTCGCGTCCATGTAGCCTCTACCAAGCGGGCATCGACTGATACTCGATTTATTCCAGGCATGCGAGGCAGGTTTTCTTTCGAGCTATCAATTCGTCGCGAAACGCCTTCCCCAACTCCTGGCATGGATCATCCTTGAACCGAGCGCTCCTCGGCCGCAGCCGCGTCAATCCAGCGCTGTTCGGTTCAGCGCGACGTCGCTTGAAATGAGGAACGACCAATTAAGCATTGCGTCCTCCCATCGGACACCCAAACGCCTACAATCTCGGAGCTTCCAAAGGTAGAATACTACACCTTCGATTGAATTGACGAGTGTCCCGAGACTACCCATCCTCCGATAACCATCGATATCGCCGCTTTCCAGGGGGGGGAATTCGAAATGGAGTTGATTTTCTGCGCGAAGCTGCATTTTTTGTCGTATCGTCGATGACCCGTTACTGCGCACCGGCAAGTTAACTGTTACCTAGCAATCTACGCATATGTTGGGTAGCCAGATTGCAGGTGGTGATCTACGTTCGGGGGAGCGAATGATCAGGCTGTGGGCGATCGCTGGACTGGCAGTAACCGCCAGCCTTGCGACGTTTGCATTTGCAAACGCCGCAACAGTGATCCACGTCGCCAGCACTTTCCCCATGTCGATGCCGCTATTCTCCGAAGCAGCAAGCCGTTTGAGCGACCAAGTCGACAGCCTGACCGACGGCGAAGTCAAACTGATATTCCATGTGCCGGGCGACTTGGCACCAGTGTCCGACACCATGAACCGAGTGAGCAGCGGCGAAATCGTGGCCGCATGGTCGACAGCTGGTCAATTTGCCGGACACGACAGCGCTTTCGAGCTGTTGAGTTCAATCCCCTTTGGCCCCGGTACTGTCGAATACATGGCTTGGCTGTTCGAGGGAGGCGGCCTATCCCTATCGCGTGAGCTATTTGCAAATTACGGCATCCATAATGTGCCCTGCTTGGTACTGCCGCCGGAGGGGGCGGGTTGGTTTTCGAAAGAAATTCGCAGCGCCGACGATCTGAAAGGTCTGCGAATTCGCTTCTTCGGCCTCGGCGGTCGCGTACTCACTCGACTTGGCGCCAATGTCGTGCAGACACCACCTGGCGAAATCATCGATGCCATCAAGAGCGGCAAGATCGAAGCCGCTGAGTACTCTCTCCCGTCCATGGACCTGGCACTCGGGCTTCAGAACGTCGCGAAGTATTACTATTTCCCCGGTTGGCATCAGCCGTCCACGCTCTACGAGCTTTACTTCGGCGAGGCGACATGGCGTGGGTTGACGGACAAACAGCATGAGACGATCGAAACGGTCTGCGCTGCGGTGATGCGCGACGGCATCGGTCAGGCCGAGGCGATGCAGACGGACGCTCTCGATGAAATTAAGAAGAGTGGTGTCAAACTCCGCCGGTGGTCACCCGATCTTCTGCTCACTTTCGAGGCAGCCTGGAGCGCGGTCGCCGAGGAGGAGATGGGAACCAATCCGAGGTTCAAGGAGATTTACCAATCTTATGAGCGGTTTCGGAACAACTATGGGTTTTGGAAGCGCTTCAGTTATCTTCGCTGAAGCGGTCTCAGCACTCGGGAGGAAAAATCGAGGCCGATGAACTGGCACGAGAACCTGGCTCGCAGCATGAGGGACACGAGCATTCGGACCAAGTTGTCTGGGGCGCTCGTTCTTGTCCTGTTGCTGATCGCTGCCGTTAGTGCATTGGGCGTTGCACAGGTCATCTCGGTCAACAGGGTTACCACCGAAATTCGTGAGGTCAGACTGCCGCAGGTGGAGTTGCTGGAGAAGTTGCGACGCCTCGCCCTTCAACATCAGCTCGTGGTCATGCGGCGTCTGCAGGTGATCGACTACCGCAACCTAGCCGAGATCGACACTAACCTCAATGAAACGCGCCAGGAACTGAAAGGGGCATCGGAAAGCTTCAAGGCAACGATCAGCTCACCGGAAGAGGAACGGCTGTTTGCCATTTTCTCGCATGCTTGGGAAATCTATCTCGCTTCGCTCGGTCAGGTAAATGACGCTGTCGAAAGCGGCGAACTGGAGGAGGCCGCCGCGTTTGCCAACGGCACGACCCGCCTTCAGTATCAGGCGGCAGTGACGGAGCTTGAGAATCTTATCGCCTATGCCAAAACACAATCGGAAGACGCGGCCGCTCGCGCTTCGAGCGCGGTGTCACGCGCGATTGCCCAATCGCTGATCTTGCTGGTCTTCGCCAGTCTGGCTGCGCTCGGGACAATATTCTGGGTTCAACGCAACGTTTCCGACCCGCTCCGCAGCATCGCCCACGCCATGCGGCGGCTGACAGCGGGCGACCACACAACGCCGATTCCAGAGCTGACGCCTCGCCGCGACGAGATCGGTGTATTGGTGCTCGCACTCGCCGGTTACCGCGACGCGCTGATTCACAGCCGGGACTTCGCTCGGAACGCCGAGCGAGAATGGGAACGCCTCAGAGCCGCCGTCGCCAACATGCCAGTCGGGCTTTCGATGTTTGACGCCTCCGACCGGCTCATCATCTGTAACCGCATCTATTGCGACATGTATGGTTTGCTGCCCGAGGACACGCTACGCGGCCGGACCTACCATGAAATCTTCGCTGAAGCTCTCCGGCATGGCGGCATTTACACTCCGGTCTCCGAAGTGCTGGCCGATGCTCGCGCCGATCTCAGCGGCACGACTCATCTGGTCTATGAGACCTGCGACCAACGTATCCTGGCGCTCGGCATCCAGAGCATTGCCGGCGGCGGCTGGCTCGCCATTCACGAAGACATCACGGCACGGCGTCGCGTCGAAGAAAAGATACGCCACATGGCGCGCCATGACGCGCTCACCGATCTTGGCAACCGTCTCCTGTTCCGCGACAGCCTTGAGGAAGCGCTTTCCGAACTCCCCCACAAGGAAAGCGTCGCCGTTCTCTGCATCGATCTCGATCGCTTCAAGAACATCAATGACACACTCGGCCATCCGGTCGGCGATATGCTTCTGCAGGCGGTCGCCGATCGCCTGAGGTCATGCATCAGCCAGAATGACATTGCCGCGCGGTTTGGCGGCGACGAGTTCGCCATCATTCAGCTCGGGCCCGTCCAGCAACCGGAGGCGGCCAGTGATCTTGCCCGCCGAATCGTCCGGATCGTCGGCGAACCCTACGAGATCGACGGCCAGCAGATCATCATCGGCGCCAGCGTTGGCATTGCCATCGCCCCGCTTGATGGCAGAAACGCCGATGTCCTGCTGAAGAATGCCGACATGGCGCTCTACACAGCCAAAGCCGATGGCCGTGGCGTCTATCGCTTCTTCCGTGACGAAATGAGCCTGCGCTCACAGACGCGGCGCCTGCTCGAACTGGAACTGCGCCGAGCCTTGGACGCCCAAGAGCTTTGTCTGCATTACCAACCGATGTTCAACATGAAGAATCGCGAGATCGTCGGCTTCGAGGCGCTTCTTCGCTGGAACCATCCGACACGCGGAATCGTACCGCCCAATGACTTCGTCTGGCTGGCCGAGGAAGTCGGACTGATCGTGCCGATCGGCCAATGGGTGATGGAACAGGCCTGCCGCGACGCGGCGGGCTGGCCCGACGACATCTGCATCGCCGTCAACGTGTCCCCGGTTCAGTTCCGCGATAAAAGCTTCTCCGATCAGGTCGTGGCGGCGCTCGCAGCCTCCGGCCTCGCAGCGCATCGGCTGGAAATCGAAATCACCGAGCGCGTGCTGATCGCCGACACCTCGATGACGCTCGCGATCCTCCAACGCCTGCACGAAATCGGCGTCCGCATCGCTATGGACGATTTCGGCACCGGCTATTCGAGCCTTGGCTATCTGCGCCAGTTTCACTTCGATCGGATCAAGATCGACCGCTCCTTCGTCGCCGACCTCGGCGAAGGGGACCAGGAATCGCTGGCCATCGTCCGGGCCGTCGCCGGCCTGTCTTCCAGCCTGAACATGGCGACTACCGCCGAGGGCGTGGAGAGCGAGCAGCAGTTCGAGCGCCTGCGCCAAGAGGGATGCGACACGGTGCAGGGTTTCCTGTTGGGCATGCCTGTCCCGGCGGAAGATGTCGCACGCATGTTCGCGGATGGTGCCATCTCAGCGGCGTGAAGTGCCCCCCTGCCAAAGCGAGAGCTTGGTCGGCCCTTGTCCTGTTCGCCCGCTGACACGGATCACGGGAGATCGCCATACGTGCCGGCGCCACGCATTCGAGAGGTGATGCCGCTCTATACCGCACGCCAGAGCCAGCCTGCGACGGCCCGCCAACACTTTTTGAATCCATGAAAATGGTGGGCGGTGACGGTCTCGAACCGCCGACATCCAGTGTGTAAAACTGGCGCTCTACCAACTGAGCTAACCGCCCGACGCGACCACCAGACAAGGCGGCCCGGCCCCTGCTCTAGCGACTCGGCCAACCGATTGCAAGACCGACGGCCGCGCCCGCGAGAGGATAAGGGGCAGAATAAAAAGGGCGCGACCGTCACCGGCCGCGCCATTCAAAGTCCCGTCGGCCCGGACCCAATGACGGGCCGGGCCGAACCGGAATGTCAACCGTTGACCGCGTCCTTGAGGCCCTTGCCGACGCGGAACTTCGGCTGCTTGGAAGCAGCGATCTTGAGCGGTTCGCCCGTCTGCGGGTTGCGGCCCTCGGAGGCGGCGCGCTCGGTCACAACGAAGTTGCCGAAACCGACGATGCGGACTTCATCACCCGTCTTCAGCGCTTCGGTGATCGTCGCGAAGACCGCGTCGACTGCGGCACCGGCCTGCGCCTTGTTGAGCGACGCCTTCTCGGCGACCTGCGTGACCAGATCGTTCTTGTTCATGTCGTGTCCCTTTGTCTGACTCTGTCGGTAGCGGACTTGCCAGTAGCAGTTAGTCCGTCACCCCGGCGGCACGTTTCCCGGATTTCCGGGGAAAATCAAGTGCGGAAAGACCGCTTATGCGCGATTTTTTGACCGAAGACGAAAAAGACCCGGGCTTTGGAGGCCCGGGTCCCGAATTTTCTGGACAAGTGGCTTAACTTGTCTCAATGCGCGGTGAGGAACGCCAGATCGCCGGCTTCAGCGTCGGCGACCGGCGCAGCCGCCGGTTCCTTCGATTCGTCCCACGTAATCGGCTCCAGCGGCTTCACCAGCGCCACCTTCAGCACCTCATCCATATGGGCAACCGGGATGACTTCCATGCCATTCCGCACGTTCTCCGGAATGTCGGCGAGATCCTTGGCGTTTTCGGCGGGAATCAGCACCGTCTTGATGCCGCCGCGGTGAGCGGCGAGCAGCTTTTCCTTGAGGCCGCCGATTGGCAGGATGCGCCCACGCAGGGTGATTTCGCCGGTCATGGCGACGTCGTGGCGCACCGGCACGCCGGTCATCACCGACACGATCGAAGTCACCATGGCGATACCAGCCGACGGACCGTCCTTCGGCGTCGCACCCTCCGGCACGTGCACGTGGATGTCGCGCTTGTCGAACAGCGGCGGCTCGATGCCAAAATCGATGGCCCGCGAGCGGACATAGGAGGCCGCCGCCGAGATCGATTCCTTCATCACGTCCTTGAGGTTGCCGGTCACCGTCATGCGGCCCTTGCCAGGCAGGCGCACGCTTTCAATGGTGAGCAGCTCACCGCCGACTTCAGTCCAGGCAAGACCGGTGACGACGCCGACCTGGTCGGTACCATCCGCCTCGCCATGCCGGAAGCGCGGCACGCCGATATACTGTTCGACCTTCTCCGGCGTCACCGTGACCGACTTCAGCGCCCCCTTCGACTTCTGGAGCTCGGTCACCGCCTTGCGGGCAAGCGACATCATCTCGCGGTCGAGGTTACGCACGCCGGCTTCGCGCGTGTACTGGCGGATCAGCGAACGAATGGCGTCGTCGGTGACCTCGTACTCGCCCGCCCGCAGGCCATGGTCGGCGATCGACTTCGGCAGCAGATGTCGCTTGGCAATCTCCAGCTTCTCATCCTCGGTATAGCCGGCGATCCGGATGATCTCCATGCGGTCCATCAGTGGGCCAGGAATATTCAGCGTGTTGGCCGTCGTCACGAACATCACATCCGAGAGGTCGTATTCAACCTCGAGATAGTGGTCCATGAAGGTATGGTTCTGCTCGGGGTCGAGAACCTCCAGCAGCGCCGATGACGGATCGCCACGGAAGTCCATGCCCATCTTGTCGATCTCGTCGAGCAAGAACAGCGGGTTGGACTTCTTGGCCTTCTTCATCGACTGGATGACCTTGCCGGGCATCGAGCCGATATAGGTACGGCGGTGACCGCGGATTTCCGCCTCGTCACGCACGCCGCCGAGCGACATGCGGACATATTCGCGGCCGGTCGCCTTGGCGATCGACTTGGCGAGCGAAGTCTTGCCGACGCCCGGCGGGCCAACGAGGCAGATGATCGGCCCCTTCAGCTTATTGGCCCGGCTCTGCACCGCCAGATACTCGATGATGCGCTCTTTGACCTTGTCGAGGCCGAAATGGTCCTCGTTCAGCACCGCCTCGGCATAAGCGAGGTCGTCGCGGGTCTTGGAACGAGTCTTCCAGGGAATGCCGAGAATCCAGTCGAGATAGTTGCGCACCACGGTGGCTTCAGCCGACATCGGCGACATCTGCCGGAGCTTCTTCAGCTCGGCCGTTGCCTTCTCGCGGGCTTCCTTGGAAAGCTTGGTCCGCTTGATGCGTTCCTCGAGTTCGGCAAGTTCGTCCTTGCCCTCCTCGCCATCGCCGAGCTCCTTCTGGATCGCCTTCATCTGCTCGTTGAGGTAGTACTCGCGCTGCGTCTTCTCCATCTGCCGCTTGACGCGGCTGCGGATGCGCTTTTCCACCTGCAACACGGAGATCTCGCTCTCCATCAGACCGAGCACACGCTCAAGCCGTTCGACCACCGACTTCAGGGACAGGACGTCCTGCTTTTCGGAAATCTTGACGGCGAGGTGGCTGGCGATGGTGTCGGCGAGCTTGGCATAGTCGTCGATCTCCTTGATGGTGCCGAGCACCTCGGGAGAGACCTTCTTGTTCAGCTTAACGTAGTTGTCGAACTCGACCAGCACCGAGCGGGCCAGCGCCTCAACCTCGACGCGGTCGCTTTCGACCTCTTCGATCGGACGCACTTCGGCTTCGAAATAGTCGGAGCGGTCAATGAAATTGACCACCTCGGCTCGCCGGGCACCCTCGACGAGCACCTTCACGGTGCCGTCGGGCAGCTTGAGAAGCTGCAGCACCGTTGCGAGCGTGCCGACCGTATAGATGTCGGCGGAGGCAGGATCATCGTCAGACGCGTTTCTCTGCGTGGCGAGCAGAATCTGCTTGTCGGCCGTCATCACCTCTTCGAGGGCGCGAATGGACTTCTCGCGGCCGACGAACAGCGGCACGATCATGTGCGGAAAAACGACGATGTCGCGAAGCGGTAGGACAGGGAAGACGTCCCGTTCAGCGCCAGTCGCAGGAATGGATGCGGCCATGAGGTGGTTTCCTTTCTAGTGGCCCGCCGGCTCGCCTGTTGGCGTCGGCGTCCGTCGCACGCGGTTTACGGCAAGGACCACCGATCCGGATGACCGGAAGGCCCCAATTCGGCAACGGGTGAGAGGATCGGAGGGGATGATCCGCTGCTTGGCCGTCAGGTCCGCCCCTTGATGGGCGCGAAACCGAACGCCGTTCCCGTTTCCGTTGCCGCCGCGTAAGCGGATACATGGATCGCGGCGACTGTGCTTTCAAGACCTTGACACGAAGCCGTCACTGGCCCGACGCTCCCGACCCTCAGGGCCGGGAAATCGGACGGCGAAAAATCCTTCGCCGCCCAAAGAAGGATCTCAGGCACCCGTGCCCGTGTCCTCGAGGCGTTCGCCGTAGACGTAGATCGGCTTGGCCTTGCCGAGGACGACATCGGCGGAAATCGCCACTTCCGTCACATCTTCAAGGTTCGGCAACTCGTACATGGTCTCGAGCAGAATGCCTTCCATGATCGAGCGGAGACCACGAGCGCCGGTCTTGCGATCGATCGCCTTGCGGGCGATGGCAGAGAGAGCGTCATCCTGGAAGGAGAGTTTGACATTCTCCATCTCGAACAGGCGCTGATACTGCTTGACCAGGGCATTCTTGGGCTCGGTGAGAATGATCACCAAGGCGGGTTCGTCGAGATCTTCCAGCGTGGCAAGCACCGGCAGACGACCGACGAACTCCGGAATGAGGCCGAACTTCAGAAGATCTTCCGGCTCCACCTGCGCGAACAGCTCGCCGGTGCGCCGATCCTCGGGAGCGGTCACCTGCGCCTGAAAACCAATCGAGGTCGACTTGCCGCGCGCCGAGATGATCTTCTCAAGGCCCGCGAAGGCACCACCGCAGATGAACAGGATATTGGTGGTATCCACCTGCAGGAACTCCTGCTGAGGATGCTTGCGCCCCCCCTGCGGCGGCACCGAGGCCACGGTGCCCTCCATGATCTTGAGCAGCGCCTGCTGCACGCCTTCGCCCGACACGTCGCGCGTGATCGACGGATTGTCGGACTTGCGGGAAATCTTGTCGACCTCGTCGATGTAGACGATGCCGCGCTGCGCCCGCTCGACATTGTAGTCGGCAGCCTGCAGCAGCTTCAGGATGATATTCTCGACGTCCTCGCCGACGTAACCAGCCTCGGTCAGCGTCGTCGCGTCGGACATGGTGAACGGCACGTCGATGATGCGAGCCAGCGTCTGGGCGAGCAACGTCTTGCCCGAGCCGGTCGGACCGATCAGCATGATATTGGACTTGGCCAGCTCGACGTCGTTGTTCTTCGAGGCGTGGTTGAGGCGCTTGTAGTGGTTGTGAACCGCCACCGCCAACACCTTCTTGGCCTTGTCCTGGCCAATGACATAGTCGTCCAGCACCTTGCGGATTTCCGCCGGCGTCGGCACCCCATCGCGTGACTTCACGAGATTGGACTTCGACTCCTCGCGGATAATGTCCATGCACAGTTCAACGCATTCATCGCAGATGAATACCGTTGGTCCCGCGATGAGTTTGCGGACTTCATGCTGGCTCTTGCCGCAGAACGAACAGTAAAGGGTGTTCTTCGACTCGCCGCTAACCTTGGTCATCCAATCATTCCCGCTCGGTTGACGGACGGTCCGCCACACCGCCATAGGCAAGTGCCGAACCGAACCTTCCCTCTCGAACCCTTCTTCAGCGACCGAATCCGCCGGAACCGCCACCTGCGCATGCTGCGCCGAAAGGCCTCAAGATAGCTTTAACGCACCACCCTCAACGCGCCGCCGCCTCCGGCGCCGGCAAACCTCTTTCTCACGACAGCTCTGGCACCGCCCGCTTCGCGATGACGTCGTCGACAAGGCCAAAGGCCTTGGCGGTCTCGGCATCCATGAAGTTGTCGCGCTCAAGCGCTTCCTCGACCGCAACAAGATCGCGACCCGTGTGGTGGACATAGATCTCGTTGAGGAGACGCTTCAGCTTCAGGATCTCCTGCGCATGCAGCATAATATCCGCCGCCTGGCCGCGGAAGCCGCCCGACGGCTGATGCACCATGATGCGCGCGTTGGGCAGCGAGAAGCGCATGCCCGGCTCGCCGGCGCAGAGCAGCAGGGACGCCATCGACGCCGCCTGGCCGATGCAGAGCGTCGCCACCTTCGGGCGGATGAACTGCATGGTGTCGTAGATGGCGAGGCCAGCCGTCACATAGCCGCCGGGAGAATTGATGTAGAGGGAGATCTCCTTGTTGGGATTCTCCGATTCGAGGAACAGAAGCTGGGCACTGACCAGCGTCGCAACGCCGTCATCGATGCCGCCGGTAATGAAGATGATCCGCTCCTTGAGGAGGCGCGAGAAAATGTCATAGGCGCGCTCGCCACGGTTCGTCTGCTCGACGACCATCGGGACCAGCGTGCTCATGGTGAAATCGACAGGATCCTTCATACGTTCCCTCGGCGTTCGACGGACGAACCGCTCCTTTGGGCCCCTCAAGGGCTTTGTGGATCAGCGGTGGCGTCGCCTGCAAATCACTCTTGCCGTGATCGTTACATCCCAACCCGGCACTTGGCTACAGCAAAGCCTCTGAATTTTCGGTGCATGGTGTACGGCTTTCCATGCCTCGATGAGCTTGGGGAACCTCCCCACAAAAGGCACTTATGCATCGCCGGCAAACTCTGCAAGCGGCCGGAACCACATGCAAGGCTGCCCGACACAAAACGCAACGAGCCGGGGCGTCGCCGCCCCGGCCGCGGAGTTTCGTCGCAGACGCCTCGAACGGACCGATCAGACGGCCAGTTCCTCGTCGTCCTTGAACAGCTCTTCCTTGGTGACCGTCTTGTCGGTGACCTTGATGAGACCAAGGAGGACATCGACCACCTTTTCCTCGAACACCGGCGCCTGCAGCGAGGCAAGCGCGTTGGCGTCGCGGCGATAGAAGTCGAACACGGCCTTTTCCTGGCCCGGGAACTGGCGAGCCCGCTCGATCAGCGCGCGCTGCAGTTCCTGCTCGTTGACCTGCACCTTCTCGCGCTCGCCGAACTTCGACAGCACGAGACCGAGACGGACACGACGCTCGGCGATCTTGCGATAGTCGGCGCGGGCCTTCTCCTCGGTGGTCTCTTCGTCTTCGAAGGTCTTGCCGGCGGACTTCATTTCCGCTTCGACCTGACCCCAGATCGCATTGAATTCCTGCTCCACCAGCGTCGCCGGCAGCTCGAAGGAATACTGGCCATCAAGGGCATCGAGCAGCTGGCGCTTCACCTTCTGGCGGGTCTGGCCGCCATTCTGAGACTCGATCTGCTGCTTGACGATGTCCTTCAGCGCATCGAGGCTGTCCAAGCCGAGCGTCTTGGCCCAGTCGTCGTCGAGCTTCAGCTCGCCGGGAGCGGCAACCTCGAACACTTCGATATCGAAGGTGGCGGGCTTACCGGCCAGATTCTTGGCCTGATAGTCCTCGGGGAAGGTCACTTCGATGGTCTTCTTGTCGCCGACCTTGGCACTGATCAACTGCTCCTCGAAGCCAGGAATGAAGCGGCCCTGGCCAAGGAAGATGGCGGCGCGGTCGTCGGCGCCACCGTCGAAGGGCTCTCCATCGATCTTGCCAAGATAGGAGATGGTCAGACGGTCGCCGTTCTCGGCGGCAGCGCCTTCCTCGCGGGCGGCGTAGGAACGGGCACCCTCGGCGATCTGGGTCAGGCGCTCCTCGACTTCCGAATCAGCCACTTCGACCACCGGACGCTCGATGGCGATGTCATCGACCGGCGCCAGCTCGAACTCCGGCACGATCTCGTAGGAGAGGTCATAGGCAAGATCGAGATCACCCGACAGGATCTTCTCGGCGTCTTCATCCGAGAGCTTGATCTGCGGCTGCATCGCCGCCTTCTCGGAGCGCTCTTCCAAAGCCTTGTTCGACGTTTCGCCGATCGCGGTGTTGACGATCTCGGCCATGGCCGACTTGCCATAGAGCTTCTTGAGGTGGGCCTTGGGCACCTTGCCGGGGCGGAAACCACGGATCTGCGCGCGCCCCTTCAAGTCCTCGAGATAGGCATCGAGCTTTTCGGCGAGTTCGGAGGCCGTGATGACGATCTTGAGCTCGCGCTTCAGGCCTTCGGTCGAGGTTTCAGTCACCTGCATGGATGTGTTCTTTCGTCTCTGATCCCGAGAACGCCCCTTGAACCGTTCCGGCGGTCTTCCCTGCCGGCTCGATCAAAGAAGCGGTCAATTCTGTCTTCACCACCGGCGGGACGCCACGGAGGCGTACCTGACACCGACCGCATCACCCTCGATCTCGGTGTGGGCCGATCTGGTGCGGGCGAAGGGACTTGAACCCCCACGGCTTTCGCCACTGGAACCTAAATCCAGCGTGTCTACCAATTCCACCACGCCCGCGATCTAAACCACACCGACCATCGCCTCCGATGCTCGAAGCGGGGTCTCCATAGCAAACTTCCCCGCAGGCACAAAGCGAAAAGGGGAGGATTCGTGTTGAACCTCCCCTTTGGTCGTGTTTGCCGGCTTTGCCGGGCTCAAGGCGCGGGCTGACCGGCGGTGGATGCCGATGTCAAGGCAGCGCCCAGCAGATCGAAACTGTCGCGTCCGGACGCCTTGGCAAGACTAGCCACGGTGTCTTCCGCCGACTTCACTTCGATGCCAATCGCCTTGAGCCGCTCCGTCACCGTCGCTTCGTCGGTGCGGGCAAGCGCGGCCAGCGCCGTCACCGAGGCGTTGTTGAGCGCGCTGAAGGCAGCCATGCGGGGATTGCTCCCGCTCGAAGCTCCCGCGCCCTCATAGGCGAAGGCACCGGCCGCAACGAGACAGACAACGGTCGAGATCCACATGGCCGAGCGGCCGAAATAGTTCACGAGCGTCCGCCAGTTGCGCCAGACGTGCAGCCCGAAGGGCACGATCAGGAACAACGACATGATCTCGTGCATTTCGCGGAAATACTGGTTGCCGACACCCAAGAATAGCGCGACGCCGGAAACAAGCGAAATCAGGAACAGCCACGTGGTCAGCGGCGTGGCGTAGCGCATCAGGACATCTTTGAAGGACATGGGAAAGGCTCGATCAAGAAAGAGAAAATTGGAAAAGCCAGCCCCCTGGCTCCTCTTCTTTCTAGCACCCTGCCTTGTCCCGATCCTCTCAAGACCATGCCGAATTGTATCAATCGGTATCGGCCGCGACCTTGCGTTTCCGACTCGCCTTGCGCGCCTTTTCTTCGGCCTTGGCGGCCTCGCTGCGCCGGGCGACACCAACGGCGGCGCGACACCAGTCGAGGAACTCGTCCGGTTCGTCGTAGAGCCGCTCCGGCGCGCGCCAATAGGGCATTTGCGCGGTGCGGCCGTCCTTGGTGGTGTATTCGAACTGCAGGCAATCCTCGGCGACGAATCGACCGCGCGTCTCGTCATCGACCTTGAAATAAAGGCTGCCGTCGATCTCCAGAGCGAACACCATGCCGTCCTGATAGATCGAAAGCCCGCCGAACATCTTGCGGAAGGTAACGCCGCCAAGCGGCTCCGTCAGTTCGCGCAGAAATTCCCGAAAGCCATCGTCCGCCATGATCGTCCCCGCCAGTTAGTAAGCAGAACATAAGGCGAACATCAAGCCCTGTCGAGTCCCATCTGCCAGAAGGCTGCCTCGAGTCGGCTCGCCTGTGCGAAGATGCCGGCGATCTGTCGGAAGCGCACGTCTCCGATCGCGCCGCCGGAAAGCGCCTCGAGATGGGCGACCGTGGATGTTGCGAGCTGCTGATAGCCATCGCTGGCATATTCAGCGATCCACGGCGCATAGGGATTGCTCTCGGCGAGCGCTCCCGGAATGGCCGCGAGGCGACGGGCGATCACTGCGTAGCCGATCATGCAGGGCGCGAGCGCCACGTGAAGATCGAGGAGATCGCCGCGAACGCCCCAGTCGAGCACGAAGCGCGTGTAGGCCGTGGTCGGCATGTCCTCATCGGCGGCTTCGAGATCGGCCGGCGTCAAACCCCAGCCGGCACAATATTTCACATGCAGCGCCATCTCGCCATCGAGAATCGCCCGGAGGCCATCGAGGCCGTAGCGCATTTCCTCCATCGTCCGGCCCTTGTAGGCGGCAAGCGCATAGGCGCGGGCGAACTGGATCAGGAATAGATAGTCCTGAACGAGATAGTGGCGAAACGCCACCTCCGGCAGCGTGCCGGCCGCCATCGTCTCCACGAAGGGATGTTCGACATAGGCGCGCCAGTCGTCGGCGCTGGCCTCGACGAGACGGTCGAACAAGGTCATCCGTTCTCTCCCCGTGCCCAGGCGGCCTTGGTCTCGGCCTTGAATTCTTCAAAGCGGCTGGCCTCGATGGCGTCGCGGATGCCCTGCATGAGCGACTGGTAATAGGCGACGTTGACCCAGGTGAGCAACATGGCGCCCAGCGCCTCGCCGGTCCGTACCAGATGATGGATGTAGGCGCGCGAATAGTCGCGGGCTGCCGGACACTCCGACGTGGGATCGATCGGTCGCGGATCGTCCATATGGCGCGCATTCTTGAAGTTGAGCTTGCCGAAGCGGGTATAGGCCAGGCCGTGGCGGCCGGCCCGCGTCGGCATGACGCAGTCGAACTGGTCGATGCCGCGCGCCACACTCTCGATGATGTCATCGGGCGTGCCGACACCCATCAGATAGCGCGGCTTGTCGCGCGGCAGGATCGGATCAACGACATCGATCATCTGCAGCATCACCGCCTGCGGCTCGCCGACCGCCAGACCGCCCACCGAGTAGCCCTCGAAGGGCATGAGAGACAGTTCGCGGGCACTCACCTCACGCAGCGCAGGCACGTCGCCGCCCTGTACGATGCCATAGAGCCCCTGCCCTTTCTCGGGCCCGCCCATCGCCTCGAACTGCTGGCGCGACCGCTCGGCCCAGCGCAGGCTGAGCCGCATGCCGCGCTCCACTTCCTTGGGCTCGGCCGGCAGGCGGACACACTCGTCGAGCTGCATCTGGATATCGGAGCCGAGCAGCCCCTGGATCTCGATGGACCGCTCGGGCGTCAGCTCGTGGCGGCTGCCGTCGATGTGGCTCTGGAAGGTGACGCCGCGCTCATCCATCTTCCTCAGCTGGGCGAGTGACATCACCTGGAAGCCACCGCTGTCGGTCAGGATGGTGCCGCCCCAAGTGGAGAACTTGTGCAGGCCACCAAGCGCCGCCACCCGCTCGGCGCCGGGCCGCAGCATCAGGTGATAGGTGTTGCCAAGGATGACGTCGGCGCCGGTTGCCTTCACGTCGTCCATGAACATCGCCTTGACCGTGCCGAGTGTGCCGACCGGCATGAAAGCCGGCGTGCGAACGATGCCGTGCGGCGTGACGATCTCGCCGCGGCGCGCCCGACCGTCGGTCGCAAGGAGGCGGAAGGAAAAAGGCTGGGTCATGGGGCAGATCCTTTGGTTCCGCCCGCCAATAGCGAAAAACACTGCCGGCAACAACGGCTGTCAGCTTCGAAGCAGCCGATAGATGGCCGGAATGACCAGCACGGTAAGCAACGTCGATGAGGCAAGGCCGAACAGCAGGGAGATGGCCAGCCCCTGGAAGATCGGGTCGGTCAGAATCACCGCTGCGCCGATCATGGCAGCGAGCGCCGTCAGCAGGATCGGCTTGAAGCGGATCGATCCTGCCTCGATCAGGATGTCGGCGAGCGGCCGTCGCACCACATGAGGCAGCCCTTCCTCATCTGTCACCGTGACCTCACGCGGTGCGTGGCGGATGAAATCGACGAGCAGGATCGAATTTCGCACAATGATGCCGGCGAGCGCGATGAACCCGATCATCGACGTCGCCGTAAACGGCGCGTGGAACAGCCAGTGCCCCACGAGGATGCCGATGAAGGTGAGCGGGATCGGCGTCAGGATCACCAGCGGCAGTTTGAACGAACCGAACTGTGCCACGACCAGGATGTAGATGCCGAGAATGGCGATGGCAAAGGCGGCCCCCATGTCGCGGAAGGTCACCCAGGTCACCTCCCATTCACCATCCCAAAGCAATGTCGACCGGTTCTCGTCGGCCGGCTGGCCATGCAGGGCAACCACAGGCTTTGCAAGCCCTGTCCAGTCCTGCCGGTCGAGGGCGTCTTGCACCGCCAGCATGCCATAGAGGGGTGCCTCGAAAGTACCAGCCAGGTCGGCCGTCACCATCTCGGCGAAGCGGCCATTGTGGCGGAAGATCGGAAAGGAAGCCTTTTCCTCACTCACCCGCACCACATCGCCGAGTTCGACGACGCCACGGTCGCCCGGCAGCACATTGGCAGGGATGGGCGTGGTGAGCGCCGCTTCATCGAGCACCTTCTCACTCTTTGGCCGTTCGACGACGATGGGAATGGCTGCACGGCCGCCGCCACGATGCGAATAGCCCACCGTCGACGCTCCGCCCAGAATGGCCAGCGTATCAAACACGTCGCTCTCCTCGACGTGGAAGAAGTCGAGGTCGTCGGTGGAAATGGTCGTCCGGAGACGTCGGGCGGGCGTGCCGAAGGAGTTGTCGACATCGACGATGAACGGCACCTCGTGGAAGGCGGCTTCCACCTTTTCGGCCGTCCGACGGCGCGTGTCGGCATCGGGGCCGTAGATTTCGGCGAGCAACGTCGCCATCACCGGCGGCCCAGGTGGCGGCTCGACCACCTTGATCGACGTGCCATCCGGCACCGGTAGCACCGTGACGCGCTTGCGGAGCTCGACGGCGATCTCATGCGACGCTCTGCTGCGTTCGCCCTTGGGCCTCAGGTTGACCTGAACGTCACCGAGCTGCGGCTCGGCACGCAGATAGGAGTGACGCACGAGCCCGTTGAAATTGAAGGGCGCGGCCGAACCGGCATGGGTTTGGGCAGACACCACCTCCGGCATGCCGAGCGCCACCTTGGCCACCGCCTGCGCCACCGCGTCGGTCGCCTCCACCGAGGAGCCCTCCGGCAGGTCGATGGTAACCGCAAGTTCGGCCTTATTGTCGAAAGGCAACAGCTTCACGGTGACCTGCTTGGTATAGAACAGCGTCAGCGAGCCGAGCGTCAGCACCCCGACCGCAAGCAGGAAGGCAAGGCTCCTCCCCTTGCTTGCCAGGACTGGTCGCGCCACGGCGGCATAGGCCCGCCCCAGCGGGCCACCGGCGCTATCACCCTGATGATGATGCGCCGGGCCATTTCCCGACAGCTTCAGCATCAGCCAAGGCGTAACGACCACCGCGACGAAGAAGGAGAAGATCATCGCCGCCGAGGCATTGGCCGGAATGGGGCTCATATAAGGCCCCATCATGCCGGAGACGAACAACATCGGCAGCAGCGCCGCCACGACGGTGAGCGTCGCGACGATGGTCGGGTTGCCGACCTCGGCAACAGCGGCGATCGCCCCTTCGCGCCGGCCCTGCCCCCCACCCATCCCCCAGTGACGGGAGATATTCTCGATGACGACGATGGCGTCGTCGACCAGGATGCCGATCGAGAAGATCAGCGCGAACAGCGACACACGGTTGAGTGTGTAGCCCATCACCTTGGCCGCGAACAACGTCAGCAAAATGGTAACGGGGATGACGACCGCCACGACAAGCGCCTCGCGGAAGCCGATGGCTACCCACACCAGAGCGATGATCGACAGCGTCGCAAGGCCGAGATGGAACAGCAGCTCGTTGGCCTTCTCATTGGCCGTTTCGCCATAGTCGCGTGTCACCTCGACGCTCAGACTGTCGGGAATGAGGTTGCCCTTCAGGCCCTCCACGCGGGCGAGGACGTCGTGGGCGACAGTGACCGCATTGGCGCCAGCCCGCTTGGCGACAGCCAAGGTCACCGCCGGCAGCCGCTCGATCTTGCCGTCTGCCGCCTTGCGAACCGTGGATACATAGAGATCGGCGGTGTCCTGAACGAAAGAGACGTCGGCAACGTCGCGCACGTAGACCGGGCGGCCGTCGCGCGTCGTCAGCAGGAGGTTGGCAATCTCGGTCGGCGACTGCAGCGTCTCGCCGGCGACAACCTGGATCTCCTGGCCATTGCTCCGCACCGTGCCGGCGGGAAACGATCGGTTGGCGGCGGTGACCTTGGCCGATAGCTGCTGCAGCGTGACGCCATAAAGAGCAAGCCGGGCAGGATCTGGCGCGATGCGGATGGCATCGCCCGTTTCGCCAACCAAATAGGTAAGGCCGACGTCGTCGACCTTGGCAATCTCGCTACGAAGTTCGCGAGCGACGCGGGTGAGGTCAGCAGCGGTCACCGAGGCAGCCGCTTCAGGCTTCGGTGACAGCGTCAGTGTGACGATGGCGACATCGTCAATGCCACGGCCCACAATCCTCGGCTCGGCGATGCCAACCGGAATGCGGTCGAGATTGGCGCGAATGCGGTCATGAATGCGCAACACCGCCGCATCGGCGGAGGTCCCTACCAGGAACCGGGCGGTGACCATCACCTGTTCGTCGCGCGTCTGCGAATAGACGTGCTCGACGCCGTTGATGGCCTTGACGATGGTTTCGAGCGGCTCGGTGATCAGCTTTTCGGCATCCTCGGCTTTGAGACCGGGCGCCGACACGTGAATGTCGACCATCGGCACCGAGATCTGCGGTTCCTCTTCACGCGGCAGCGTGACGAGAGCCACGAGACCAACCGCGAAGGCAGCCAGCAGGAACAGCGGCGTCAGCGCCGAGCCGATGAAAGCGCGGGCAAGTTGACCGGCAATACCGAGTTTCATGGCAACACCACCGCATCGCCGGCGGCAAGGCCGGACAGGATTTCCACGTCGGCCCCTTGTCGTTCGCCGAGCACCACCGTCCGTTCGGTCTCCCCATTACCCGAGGCAACGCGCAACGTGTCGATACCGGACCGGCTGGCAATGGCGTTTGCCGGCACCAGAACGGCCTGCCGCGTGCCGACGGGCACGCGCACCAGAAGGCGGGCGTCGACGAAATCGGTCGGCAAACCAGGTACATCGACGTCGGCGGTAACGCGCCCCTCCGCGATTTGCGGATAGATCTTCGCCAGACGCCCTTCGAGCGTGCCGCTCGCCGTTTCGACGGCAAGCGAGGCCCCCTCCTTGAGCAGCGCGGCGTGGCGCTCCGGAATGGAAAGACGTAGGAAGAAGCCGCCACCGCCCAGCGTGGCAACGGTTTCCCCAGCCATCAAGACCGACCCTTTGGTGACAGGAACAGTCAGAACCTTGCCGTCGGCCGGTGCGAGAACATCGCCTTCGGCGCCTTGCTGAATAACCACCTGCCGTTGCGCCTCGGAGGAGGCGATCTGATTGCGGAACACGTCGACCTGAGTCCGGAGTTGATCGAGGCGCTGGCTGGTCGTGACGCCTTTGTCGACCAGCGTCTGACCGCGGGTAAGTTCAGCTTCCGCGTTCCGCAACTGCGCCTCGAGCGCCTTCAACTGCGCGTCAAGAGCCGACACCTGGAAGTCGATCTTGTCGTCGCGCACGACAGCGATGCGCTGGCCGGCCTTCACCGTGTCGCCTTCGGACACGTTGAGCGACACCAGCGTACCACCGACGCGAGCCCGCGCGGCGAGGCTGTCGCGCGCCTCGACGCGGCCGTAAACCGCCTTCCATTCCGGAACGGCAACCGGCTGGATGACCAGCGTGCCCGCCGCAGCCGATGAGGCAACGCAGAGCAAAGCAAATCCGGCAAGGAAAAGGCGCATCACGACCCCCAGATCAGAAGGCGCTACCCGGCTTGACGCCGAGCTTGCGAAGAACGATCGCGGCGGGACAGAAGCCGGTGAAGGCCGACTGAATGAGGTTGAAGCCGACGAAAGCCGTCAACCACACGAAATACGGTGAGACGAAAGTGGTGAGCAGCAGCGAGACAAGCAGCACGCTACCGGCGAAAGCGAGAACGGCACGATCCAGGGTCATCGGTCATCTCCGTTTTAGATTGTATATTATAATATTCTTATATACAGAGAAGCGTGAGGAATGCAAGCGTTACCGCACCTATTCCGAGCAGCCAACGGAACGCGGCTAATACGCTCGGGATGCCTGCAAGGCTGAAACGTCCAGAAGACTCTGTCAATCAGACCTCAGGCGAGAAAATTGAAATTTGTATAGCAATCTCATCAAGATAATCGGAGCAGTCGATATCCGGCGGCGACCGGAGCACAACTGGACGCAAAGCGCTTGTGGTCGCTTTTCGGCTGACTTTGATGATAGCCTCCGCCCCGAATCTCGGAGAGAAACGCATGGTCATAGCCTTCGACATCGGCGGCACGAAAATCGCGGCGGCGCGGGTTGGCGCCGACAACACGGCCAGTGAAATCGGTCGCGTGCCAACGCCCATTCGCGACTACGACGCCTTCTGTGCCGCCATTGCCGATCTTGCCGGGCCGGGCGATGAGCCGATCGGCATTTCCATCGCCGGCGTGGTGGATCCCCGTGACGGCCGGCTCATCGTCGCCAACATTCCCTGCGCCGACGGGAAGCCGCTTGCCACCGATCTGGAATCGCGCCTCGATCGCCGGGTCCGCGTGCTCAACGACGCCAAGGCCTTCGCGCTGGCTGAAGCCACGGTTGGCCTTGGCAAAGGGCATGCTTCGGTCTTTGCGGCGATCATCGGCACCGGCGTCGGCGGCGCCTTCGTGCTGAATGGCCGGCTTGTCATGGGATCGACCGGCAGCGCCGGCGAATGGGGCCACGGTCCGGCAGCCGCCAACCGCACCGGCACCGTCCTGCCGACCGTTCGCTGTGGCTGCGGCCAGCCCGGCTGCGTCGATACGATTGGTGGCGCGCGCGGCCTTGAGCGCCTGCACCACCACCTCACGGGCATCGAGGCGGACAGCCCGGCCATCCTCGCCGCCTGGCAGTTGGGCGAGCCGGATGCGGTGCGCACCCTCGACGTTTATCTCGATGTGGTCGGTGGCGCGCTCGCCAACACGGTCAACATCCTCGATCCCGATATCGTGCCGATCGGCGGCGGCTTGGCCCGCAATCGAGCGCTCATCGCCGCCCTCGACACCGAAGTGCGAGCCCGCACGCTGGGCCGCCGCGCCACGGCGCTCTGCGTTTCCACCGAGACCGGTCCGGAAAAGGGCCTGATCGGGGCCGCGCTCCACGTATTGGAAACACCCCTGCCATGACCGTCCGGCTCGAAGTCTGCATCGACGATGTGCTCAGCCTCGATGCCTGCGCCATAGGTGGCGCCGACCGCATCGAACTCTGCTCGGCGCTCGATCTCGGCGGCCTCACCCCCTCCCCCGGCCTGATGGCCGCCGCCGCCAAATCCCCCCTGCCAGCCCGTGCCATGATCCGGCCGCGCGCCGGCGACTTCTGCTTTTCCGAGGCGGAGGTGGGCGTCATGCTCGCCGACATCGCGGCTGTCAGGGCAGCCGGCCTTGCCGGTGTCGTCCTTGGTGCGACAACAGCGATGAATGAACTGGATCGGTCGATGTTGGCGCGCCTCGTCGCGGCGGCTGGCGATCTCGGCAAGACATTGCATCGCGCAATCGATCTGCTGCCCGACCCGGTCGCCGCCGTCGATCTCGCCGTCGAGCTCGGCTTCGACTGCATCCTGACCTCCGGCGGGGCGCTCACCGCCGAAGCCGGCGCCGCCGCGATCGCCGCCATGGTGGAGCGCGCCGCCGGCCGGATCAACATCATGGCCGGCAGTGGCGTCCGCACCGAGAACGCGGCCGCCATTCGTCGCCTCACCCACGCCGACTGGCTGCACTCCTCCTGTTCCCGCGCCATCGCAAATGGAACCGAGATCCGCCGTTTCGGCTTCGGCCCCGCCGAACGGCGCCTTGCCGATCCCAACCGCATCCGGGCGCTGAAGGCGGCCGCAATTTCTGGAGAGCCCTCGTGATCCTGAGCGATAACACCAAGGGCGCCGTCCTCGCCGTGTGCGCTTTCGGCATCTTCTCGGTCGCCGACACCATCGTCAAATACGAGACCCAGTTCCTGCCCGTTTCCGCTGTTACGGCCATGGTCACCGGCGCGGCAGCGCTGTTCATCGCGCTCTATGCCGTTCTGAAAGGCCAAGGGCGCTCGCTGGTTCCGGCAACGCCGACCTTCACGCTCGGTCGGGGCGCGCTCCTCGCCAGCGAAACGGCCATCATCTACTACGCCTTCTCGGCCGTTCCGCTTGCCGACGTCTACGTCCTCACCTTCCTCACGCCAATCTTCGTGTCGGCGATCGCCATCGCCTTCCTCGGCGAACGTCCGTCACCGCTGGTGGCGATCGGAATCGTCCTGGGCTTTGTCGGGGTGCTCGTTGCCTTCCGCCCCGGCGCCATGGAGTTTGGGCTCGGCCATTTCGCCGCAGCCGGATCGGCGCTGATCTTCGCCATAACGCTGGTGATGATCCGCGTTGCGCCGCCGCGCGAGTCCAATCTCGCGCTGGTCATCAGCCCGATGGTCATTCTGGCGTTCGGCAGCGGCCTGTTGACGCTGCTGACGACGGGCTTCCCAGCCATTTCGGCCAGTGAGCTGGCGCTCATCCTTCTCGCCGGCCTCAGCCTGTTCGCCGGCAACCTCCTGATTGTCCGTGCCTATCGCGTTGGCGTGGCCTCCTTCCTCGCCCCCTTCCAGTATTGCCTGATCTTCTGGGGCGCACTGAACGGCTGGCTGGTGTTCGGTGCCTCGGTGGAGCTGTTCACCTGGATTGGCGCCGCCATCATCGTCGGCGCCGGGCTGATGGTCTTGCGGGCCGATCGGGCCGCCGCCTGAACAATGGTTCTCGCCAAAGCCGCCGCAGCGGCTTGATGCCGGTGGTTTGGCGACGTAGCCTGCCGGCAGGAGTGAACCGTAATCATAGGGCAAATGACCACTCCAGGGAGAACGCCATGGCAAATCTCGAAGGAACGGTCGCAGTGGTCACCGGTGCCGGCCGAGGCATCGGCCGGGAAATCGCCCTTCATCAGGCCCGTGGCGGCGCCAAGGTCGCGGCGCTTGCCCGCACCGCCCGCGAGATCGAGGAGACCGCCGCGCTGATCGCCTCCGAGGGTGGCACGGCCATCGCCGTTCCCGTCGACCTCGTCGACCGCGCCGCCGTCGAAACGGCCATCGCCCGTATCGGCGGCGAGCTCGGACCGATCGACACGCTCGTCAACAACCACGGCTCCTTCCGCGCCTTTGGCCCGATCTGGGACTGCGATCCCGACATCTGGTGGGGCGACATCGAGATCAACCTGCGCGGCACGTTCCACACCTGCCGCGCCGTGGCACCGGCCATGCGCACCCGTGGGCGCGGCCGCATCGTCAATCTGGTCGGCGGCGGCACCGGTACCAGCTTCCCCAACGGCTCGGGCTACGCCTCCAGCAAGGCGGCGATCATGCGGTTCACCGAGTGCTTCAACGACACGGTGAAGGATGCCGGCGTCTATGCCTTCGCCGTCGATCCGGGGCTGGTGCGCACCGCCATGACCGAGCTGCAGCTCTATTCGGACGCGGGCAAGAAGCACCTGCCCGACATCGAGCGGCTGTTCGACGAGGGCATCAACATCCCGCCGAGCCGGGCCGCCGCCCTGATCGCCGACATCGCGGCCGGTCGTTTCGATCCGCTGGCCGGTCGCATGCTGCGCGGCGTCGAGGATCGCGACGCTCTGGAAAAGGCGATGAACGACCTCGTCGCCACCGACGGCCGGGCGCTCAGGCTGACCCGCCTGGATATGTGACGAAACGGCGCGGACGACCTACCCGGCCGTCTGCGCCTCGGCTTTTGCCAATAGTGCCAGCAGGTGGGCGTGCGAGGCCTCGAAGGCCGCCTGCTCCTCATCGGTGAAGCGGCAGGCAACAACCGCTTCGCGGCCGGCGCGGCCAATGACGCACGGCACACTCATCACCACGTCGGAGACGCCGTACTCACCCTGCAGCAGCGTGCCGACCGGCAGCACCGAGCGCTCGTTGCCGGCGATCGCCCGGATGATGCGGAACACCGAGGCGGCAATGCCGTGGTTGGTGTTGCCCTTGCCGGCGAAGATGTCGAGTCCGACCTGCAACACCCGCCGCCGAACCTCGGCGCGGTCGATCGGCGGCAGTCCATTCAGTTCGCAATAGCTATCCACATCCAGTCCACAGACATTGCACAGGCTCCAGGGGATGAAGCCCGTGTCGCTGTGGTCGCCGAGCACCCAGCCGAAAATGTTCTTGGGGTCGATGGACACATGCTCGCTGACGATGCGCATGAACCGGGCCGTGTCGACGATGGTGCCGAGGCTGATCACCCGTTCCTTCGGGAAGGAAGAGTGGCGGAGCACCACCTGGACCAGAATGTCGACAGGATTGGTGACCATCAGCACGATGGCGCCGGGTGACGTTCGCTCAACCTCGGCGATGATCGATTTCATGATGGCGCTGTTGATCTGCGCCAGCGCGTCGCGCGTCTGTCCGGCCTTGATCTGGGCGCCGGCGGTGATCACCACGATGTCGCTGCCGGCGGAGTCCGCGTAATCGCCGGCGACGAGGCGGGGGTTCTGCGCGTTGATAAAGGAAGTGGTGTGCGAAAAATCCCAGATCTCCGCCTGCGCCTTGGCGGCGGCTTGATCGACGACCACGATTTCCGAGGCGACACCGCTATTGAGAAGATGGCCGACCACTTCCGTGCCGACCGCCCCCATGCCGATGACCGTGATTTTCATCCCCGCCCCCTGACGCATGATCGATGGGGGAATCTAGATCACTTCGCGTCAAAAGAGGCAATTGCCGGGTGGGCCGCTCCCCCGCGATCCCTATGACTTTTTTATATCTTTGCCTCCCGCTCCATCTCGACCCCCTATGCGGTTCGGCTCTATCTTAAGTGCAGAATTCGTGAACCTCCCGCCGGCCATCGCGGCACGGCGGCAGGTGAATTCGCGCGCGGTGAAGCCTTCGAGAAAGTGAAGGCGAACCGCCGCCTTGGATCGACTTGGGAGTCGCACAAATGGATATCGTCCTGTCCCTTTCAGGCATCGCCTTTTTTGTTCTGATGCTCGGCTACGTCAGGGCCTGCGAACGACTTTGAGCTTTGGAGTGCCAATTATGCTGTTCGAATACATTTTGGGCGGAGCCACAGCGGCATTCCTCTCAGCCTATCTCATTTACGCCCTCGTCCGCCCCGAACGCTTCTGAAGCACCGGCCAGGAAAATTCCCATGACCATCAATGGATGGATACAGATCCTCGTTTTCTGCGGGGTCCTCATTGCTCTCATCAGGCCGCTCGGCGGCTACATGACGGCGGTGTTCAACGGCGAGCGGACGCCACTTTCGCTGGTTCTCGGCCCGGTCGAGCGCGGTCTCTACCGCCTCGCCGGCACCAGCGAGCGGGAGGAACAGCATTGGACCGCCTATGCGGTATCCATGCTGCTGTTCAACCTCCTCGGCTTCCTGCTGCTCTATCTGGTGCTGCGCCTGCAGGGATGGCTGCCGCTCAATCCCACCGGCATGGCCAACGTGCCGCCAGAGCTTTCCTTCAACACCGCCGCCAGCTTCGTGACCAACACCAACTGGCAGAACTACGGCGGCGAAAGCACCATGTCGTATCTGACCCAGATGCTGGGGCTGACGGTGCAGAACTTCCTGTCGGCGGCCACCGGCATCGCGCTGGCCATGGCGCTGATCCGCGGTTTTGCCCGGAAATCGGCCCGCACCGTGGGCAATTTCTGGGTCGATATGACGCGTGGCACGCTCTATCTGCTGCTGCCGATCTCGATCGTCATGACGCTGGTCTTCGTCTGGCTCGGCATACCGCAGACGCTCGGCGCCTCCATCGATGCGACGACGCTGGAAGGTGCCAAGCAGACCATCGCGGTTGGCCCGGTTGCGTCCCAGATCGCCATCAAGATGCTTGGCACCAATGGTGGCGGCTTCTTCAACGCCAATGCCGCCCATCCCTTCGAGAACCCCGACGCCTTCTCGAACTTCATTCAGATGATTTCGATCTTCGCCATCGGCGCGGCGCTCACCAACGTCTTCGGCCGCATGGTCGGCAACGAGAAGCAGGGCTGGGCGATCTTCGCCGCCATGGGCACGCTGTTCCTCGTCGGCGTTGCCGTCTGCTACTGGGCCGAGGCGGCCGGAAATCCGCTGCTTCATGCCCTCGGCATCGACGGCGGCAACATGGAAGGCAAGGAAACGCGCTTCGGCACGGCGTTGTCGGCCCTGTTCGCCGTCATTACCACCGCCGCCTCCTGCGGCGCGGTCAACGCCATGCACGACAGCTTCACGGCGCTCGGCGGCATGATCCCGATGATCAACATGATGCTCGGCGAGATCATCGTCGGCGGCGTCGGTGCCGGCTTCTACGGCATCCTGATGTTCATCGTCATCGCCATCTTCGTTGCCGGCCTGATGGTCGGTCGCACGCCGGAATATCTCGGCAAGAAGATCGAGGCCAAGGAAGTGAAGATGGCCATGCTGGCCGTCCTCTGCCTGCCGCTCGCCATGCTCGGTTTCGCCGCCGTGGCGGTGGTGCTGCCGACTGGCGTCGCCTCGGTCGCCAACGCTGGACCCCACGGCTTCTCGGAGATTCTCTATGCCTATACCTCGGCGGCTGCCAACAACGGTTCGGCCTTCGGCGGCCTCACCGGCAACACGTCCTGGTACAACATCACCCTCGGCATTGGCATGCTGATGGGCCGCTTCCTGGTGATCATTCCGGCACTGGCCATTGCCGGTTCCATCGCCGCCAAGAAGACCGTTCCCGAGTCTGCCGGCACCTTCCCTACCGACGGCACGTTGTTCGTTGGCCTGTTGGTCGGCGTCATTGTCATCGTCGGCGGCCTCACCTTCTTCCCCGCGCTGGCGCTCGGACCGGTGGTCGAACACCTGGCGATCACCGCCGGCCAGACCTTCTGAGCCTCGGACGGACAAGGAGTTTTTCATGAGCAAGTCCAGATCCGCGAGCCTCCTCGATGCCCGCATTCTGCTGCCGGCGATTGGCGGGGCCTTCCGCAAGCTCGACCCACGCAGCCTGATCAAGAACCCGGTGATGTTTGTCGTCGCCGTCGTGTCGGCCCTGACCACCGTGCTTCTCGTCAAGGATCTCGTCACCGGCAACGGCCAGCTCGGCTTTTCCTTCCAGATCGTTGTCTGGTTGTGGTTCACCCTGCTGTTTGCCAACTTCGCCGAGGCTGTGGCCGAGGGACGCGGCAAGGCGCAGGCCGACGCCCTGCGCCGCACCCGCACCGAAACCCAGGCCAAGCTGCTGAGCGGCAGCGACAAAGCCTACCGGATGGTTCCCGGCCACAGCCTGAAGGTCGGCGACGTGGTGCTGGTCGAAGCGGGAGATATCATCCCTTCCGACGGCGAAGTGGTCGAGGGCGTCGCCTCGGTCAACGAAGCGGCGATCACCGGCGAGTCTGCCCCGGTCATCCGTGAGTCCGGCGGCGATCGCTCGGCGGTGACCGGCGGCACCGAGGTGCTGTCCGACTGGATCCGCGTGCGCATCACGGCGGCGGCCGGCTCCACCTTCATTGACCGCATGATCGCACTGGTGGAAGGCGCCGAGCGGCAGAAGACGCCCAACGAGATCGCGCTCAACATCTTGCTGGCCGGCATGACGTTGATCTTCGTGCTGGCGACGGTGACGATTCCGAGCTTTGCCAGCTACGCCGGTGGTTCCATCCCTGTGGTTGTGCTGGTCGCCCTGTTCGTCACTCTGATCCCGACCACCATCGGCGCACTGCTGTCGGCCATTGGCATTGCCGGCATGGACCGCCTCGTCCGCTTCAACGTGCTGGCCATGTCCGGCCGCGCCGTCGAGGCGGCCGGCGACGTCGACACGCTGCTGCTCGACAAGACCGGCACCATCACGCTCGGCAACCGCCAGGCCACGGCGTTCCATCCGGTGAGTGGCATCAGCGCCGAGACACTCGCCGATGCCGCACAGCTCGCGTCGCTGGCCGACGAGACCCCCGAGGGACGGTCGATCGTCGTGCTTGCCAAGGAGAAATACGGCCTCAGGGGAAGGGAGATGGAAAGCCTGCACGCCACATTCGTCCCCTTCACCGCCCAGACCCGGATGAGCGGCGTCGACCACGACGGCCTCAGCATCCGCAAGGGCGCCGTCGATGTCATCCTTAAGCAGGCTGAACCGACTGCCGCGGCGGCCCTGCGCGAAGCACAGTCGATCGCCGACGGCATCGCCAAAACAGGCGGTACGCCGCTGGCGGTGATGCGAAATGGTCAGATACTCGGCGTCATCGAACTCAAGGACATCGTCAAGGGTGGCATCCGCGAGCGCTTTGCCGAGCTGCGTCGCATGGGCATCCGCACGGTGATGATCACCGGCGACAACCCCATGACCGCCGCCGCCATCGCCGCCGAGGCCGGCGTCGACGACTTCCTCGCCCAGGCCACCCCCGAGGATAAGCTGAACCTCATCCGCGCCGAACAGGCCAAGGGCAAGCTGGTGGCCATGTGCGGCGACGGCACCAACGACGCGCCGGCGCTCGCCCAATCGGATGTCGGCGTTGCCATGAACACCGGCACCGTCGCCGCCCGCGAGGCCGGCAACATGGTGGACCTCGACAGCGACCCGACCAAGCTGATCGAGATCGTCGAAATCGGCAAGCAACTGCTGATGACACGCGGCGCTCTCACCACCTTCTCGATCGCCAACGACGTCGCCAAGTATTTCGCCATCATACCCGCGATGTTTCTGGCCTTTTACCCACAGCTCGGCGCACTCAACGTCATGGGGCTCGCCACGCCGCAAAGCGCCATCCTCTCGGCAATCATCTTCAATGCCCTGATCATCGTGGCTCTGATCCCGCTGGCGCTGAGAGGCGTCCGCTACCGGCCGGTCGGCGCCGGCGCGCTCTTGACCCGCAACCTCCTGATCTACGGCCTGGGTGGCATCATCGTGCCCTTCATCGGCATCAAGGCGATCGATCTCACTGTTACCGCCCTCGGCCTCGTTTGAAGGATCACTCTTATGTTGAAGCAATTGAGGCCCGCAGCGGTCACCCTTGTCGTCCTGACGGCTCTGACCGGCCTCGCCTACCCGCTCGCCATGACCGGCATCGCTCAGGCCATATTCCCTCATCAGGCAACCGGCAGCCTGATCGAAAAGAACGGCGTCGTCATCGGCTCGGAGTTGATCGGGCAGAGCTTTGCCGGCGAGACCTATTTCCACGGCCGGCCCTCGGCCGCTGGAAACGGCTATGACGCGTCGAGCTCAAGCGGCTCCAACCTCGGCCCCGCCAACCCGAAGCTGATCGACCGCATCCGTGCCGATGCGGAAAAGCTCAAAAGCGAAAATCCCGGCGCAGCGGTGCCGATGGACCTCGTCACCACCTCCGGCAGCGGCCTCGATCCGCATATCTCACCCGAGGCGGCTTATTTCCAGATCCCGCGCGTGGCAAAGGCAAGGGCTCTCGATCCGGCGGCGGTCAAGACACTGGTGGATGCTGAGATCAGCGGGCGCGAGTTGGGTTTCATGGGCGAGCCGACCGTCAACGTATTGAAACTCAACCTTGCTCTCGACGACCTCGGGAAGAAGTGATCGAATCCCGTCGGGGCCGGTCTACGACCCCGGCCCGCCTCACGAGGACGACATGCCGCTTCAGGACGATTGGAACGCCGACGACAGGCCCTCCCCAAACGCTCTGCTCGAGAGTGCCGAGCGAGAGGGGCGTGGTCGCCTGAAAATCTTCCTCGGCGCGGCACCCGGCGTCGGCAAGACCTATGAGATGCTGCTGGCCGGCCGAGCCCGCCGGGCCGACGGAGCCGACGTCGTCATCGGCGTGGTCGAAACCCATGGGCGGCAGGAAACTCAGGCGCTGCTCGACGGCTTCGAGATCATTCCCCGCCTCAAGCTCGGCTACAAGGGCCATGAACTCGATGAGATGGACCTCGACGCCGTCATCGCCCGCCGCCCAGAACTCGTCCTCGTCGACGAGCTTGCCCATAGCAACGTCGAGGGTAGCCGTCATCCCAAGCGATATCACGATGTCGAGGAATTGCTCGGCCGGGGCATCGACGTCTACACAACGCTCAACATCCAGCATGTCGAGAGCCTCAACGACGTTGTCGCCCGCATCACCCGCATCAGGGTTCGCGAAACGGTGCCGGATTCGATCATCGACCGGGCCGACGACATCGAGATCATCGACCTGACGCCGGACGACCTGATCCGACGGCTCCACGAGGGCAAGATCTACCTGCCCAAGACGGCGGCCCGCGCGACGGCCAACTATTTCTCGCCGGGCAATCTGACCGCCTTGCGCGAACTGGCGTTGCGGCGCACCGCCCAGCGCGTCGACGACCAGCTTGTCAGACACATGCAGGCCCATGCCATCGCTGGTCCCTGGGAAGCTGGCGACCGCGTGCTGGTCTGCATCGACGAGCAACCGCGCTCGGCGGCCCTGGTGCGCTACGCACGCCGGCAGGCCGATCGTCTCAGAGCGCCTTGGGCGGCAATCCATGTGGAAAACGCTCGTTCGGTGGCGCTGGCGGAGACCAACAAGGATCGACTGGCCGATCACCTGCGCCTTGCCGAACAGCTCGGTGGTGAGGCCGTGACAATCCCCGGCCAGGAGGTGGCGCGCGACATCCTCCGCTACGCCAAAGCCAATAACTTCACGCATGTCGTTGTCGGCAAGCCCCATAAGCCACGCTGGCGGGAATTGTTCGAAGGATCGGTTTCGCACGACCTGATCCGTCGGTCCGGCGACATCAGCATTCACGTCATTTCGGGAACCGAACCGGCCGCCGCGCCGACAAAAGGCGTCCGCACGGCGACGCCCGCGGCTACCTTCAACATCAAGCCTTATCTCGTTTCCACGGTCTATGTGGCGGGCGCCCTGGCGCTCAGTGGCGTGCTCGATCGTTTCCTCGACGTCCGCAACCTTGCCTTGGTTTTCCTGATGGGCGTGCTGGCTTCAGCGGTCACGTCCGGTCTGTGGCCAGCGCTTTATGCCTGTCTCGCCAGCGCGCTCGCCTTCAATTTCTTCTTCCTCGAGCCGCGCTACACGCTGACCATCCGCGATCCGGAAAGCGTGGTCGCCCTTGTGGTCTTCCTCATCGTCGCCGTGACGGCCAGCAACCTCGCAGCCCGGTTGCACCGGCAAGCCGCTGCCGCCCGGCAACGGGCGCGGATGACCGACGATCTCTATCAATTCTCGCGCAAGCTGGCCGGCACAGGCACCCTCGACGACGTGCTCTGGGCGACCGCCTACCAGATTGCCGCCATGCTGCGTGTGCGCGTGGTGATCCTGATGCCCGAGAGCGACACGCTCGCCGTCAAGGTTGGTTATCCGCCGGATGACGTGCTGGTCGACGCCGACATCGCCGCTGCTCGCTGGGCCTGGGAGCACAAGCAAGCCGCCGGACGCGGCGCCTATACCCTGCCAGGGGCCAAACGTCTCTACATGCCGCTCCGCACGGGACGAACGCCGATCGGTGTCATCGGCCTTGATAACGACAAGCCGGGGCCGTTGCTGACGCCCGAAGAGCAGCGCCTGTTCGACGCCCTTGCCGATCAGGCCGCCGTCTCCATCGAGCGGATCCAGCTCGTTGCCGATGTCGAGTCCGCCAAGCTGGCCGCCGAGGCCGACCGATTGAGGACAGCGCTGCTGTCGTCGATTTCCCACGACCTCAAGACGCCACTCGCCGGCATTCTCGGTGCGGCCGGCACGCTCAACGATTACGCCGCCTCGCTGCCGGATGCCGACCGGACCGAACTCGTCTCGACCATCGTTGAGGAATCCGAGCGCTTGCACCGCTTCATCGGCAATCTGCTCGACATGACACGGCTGGAATCGGGGGCTACGCAACCGAACACCTCGCTGCATTTCCCCGGAGACATCATAGGCAGCGCGCTCCGGCGCGCCGGCCGGCTACTTGCCCGCCACAAGCTCGATGTGGCATTGCCCGCCGACCTGCCGATGCTCAGAGTCGACGCCGTGCTCTTCGAACAGGTTATCTTCAATCTGCTCGACAATGCCGCCAAATACGCGCCGCCTGCCTCGACCATCGCCATCCAGGGCTGGCGAGACGGCGAGCACGTGGTGCTGCGCCTTCTCGACGAGGGCCCAGGCATCCCTCCAGAGGATCTTGAGCGCGTTTTTGACAGCTTTTATCGCGTGCGGAAAGCCGACCACGTCCCGGCGGGCACCGGCCTCGGCCTCGCCATCTGCCGCGGCTTCATCGAGGCGATGGCCGGCACTATCACGGCGGCGAACCGCGCCGACCGCTCGGGAGCAGTGTTCACCATCCGCCTTCCCATTCCCCCGCAAACCGACAGTCTGGAAGAGCCATCATGACAGCGCCAGCGGTCAATATACTGGTCGTGGACGACGAGGCGCCAATCCGTCGGCTTCTACGGGTTGGGCTTACAACAGAAGGCTATACTGTCACCGAGGCTGCCGACGCCGACGAGGCCAACGCCGAACTCGCGCGCGAAAAACCAGATTTGATTATCCTGGACCTCGGCCTGCCCGACGTCCAAGGCCACGATCTCCTCGCGAGCTGGCGGGCCTCCGGGCTGGAGCTGCCGATCCTCATTCTGTCGAGCCGCACCGATGAAGCCGGTATCGTCAAGGCGCTCGAACTCGGGGCGGACGACTACGTGGCCAAGCCATTCGGCGTCGCCGAACTGGCGGCGCGCGTGCGCGTCGCCCTGCGTCACCGTCTGCAGCAACAGGGCGAACGGCCGATCTTCCAGGTCGGGGACCTCTCCGTCGATCTCGTAAAGCGCATCGTCAGGGTAGCCGGCCGAGATGTGAATCTGTCGCCCAAGGAATACGACATCCTCCGCCTTCTCGTGCAGCACGCCGGCAAGGTGCTGACGCACCAGCACATTCTCCGGGAGGTATGGAGCGGATCAACCGACGTGCAGTATTTGCGCGTCTACGTCCGGCAACTCCGGCAGAAGATCGAACAGAGCCCCGACCAACCCCAATACATCCTCACCGAAACGGGCGTTGGGTACCGGCTTCGCGCCGCGGAATGAACCCCAACCCCTTCCGCACTGCCGACACCCACCATCTTGAAACGAGAAGGCCATGCAACTCGCCGATATGATCGAGCCGCAGGACGTGCTCATCAACCACACGGTTGCCTCAAAGGCAGACCTCCTCCGCGACCTTGCAGGTCTTGCCTCCGAGCGGACCGGCATTGATGCGAACGCCATTCTCGGGCCGCTGATCAACCGCGAGGGCCTCGGCTCGACCGGTGTCGGGAACGGTATCGCCATTCCCCACGCCAACGTCCCGGACCTCACGGCCCCTCTCACGCTGTTGGTCCGGCTAAAGCGGCCCATCGACTTCGAGGCGATCGATGACAGACCCGTCGACATTGTCTTTCTTGTACTATCGCCGGCACACAAAGGCTCGACGCACCTCAACCTTCTCGCCTGCATTGCCCGCAGTGCGCGGTCGGAGACGTGGTCGCGAGCGGTCAGGCAGGCGCCCTCGCCTGCCGCCCTTCACCTGCTGCTCGCCAGCGCGCCCAGTTGAACGTTCGACACGTCACGCCGATCGATCAGCGCAACAGTCCCTGACCGCCGTCGATCCAGATCGGCGTGCCGGTAATATGAGACGACGCATCGCTCACCAGAAAGGTGATGAGATGGGCAACGTCTTCCGCCCGGCCCGGCCGCCCGCCGGTCAGGGGAACCTGCCCTTCCGGCCGCGCCACCGGAATGACCGTCTCCTCCTCGGCACGCACCGTCGTGCTATCATCGATATTGGTCTCGATCGCCCCCGGACAGACGGCGTTGACGCGGAAGCGATGCCGCCCGAGCTTCAGCGCCAGTTGTTGCACCATGGCAAGCGGGGCCGCCTTGGTGGCCGAATAGGCGATGGCGCCGGGAGAGGTGAAGGTTCGCGTCCCATTGATGGAGGAGACGACAACGATGGAGCCACCGTCCCCGTTCTTGAGGTGGGGCACGGTGAACCGCAAGGTCAGACAGGTGCCGCGCAGGTTGACGGCGATCGTCTGATCCCATTCCTCGGCCTTGATGTCCTCGATCAGCGCCCAGGTGCCATTGATTCTGGCGTTGGCCACCACGGCGTCCAGTCGTCCGAAGCGATCCGTGAGCTCCGAGACCGCCGCGCTCATTTCATCCTCTTTGGAAATATCGGCGTCGAGCCTCTCCACGTTGGAAGCGGAATCGCAAAGCGATTCACCACCTCCTCCTGCTCCGAGGGCGTACGGCCAAGAAGCCCCACAGCAAAACCACCACGGGCCAGTTCTATGGCGGACGCCCGCCCTATGCCGGATCCCGCCCCTGTAACCAAAGCAACTTTTTTCGGCTGGGGACGCAGCGTCGATCGCTACGCGCGGCTCTATCGGCAACTCGCGCGCAACCACGCGGGATCTGTACTTCAGGCCGGCTGACCTGGTCGCTCGAGATGGCTTACGAAGGCATCAGCCAAAATCTCAAGCCGGCAGCGACGACGGAAACAACCGCCACCCCCGCCAGCCAATAGCCGACGAACCAGAGAAGGCGCATCGATACCGGCGGAACCATCATCAATGATAGCCCTCCCCTGGCCGCACCTTGCCGCGAAAGACCCAGTAGGCATAGGCGGTGTAGGCCAGGATGATGGGGATCAGCACCAACGCCCCGACCAGCAGGAAGGCAAGACTGGCCTGCGACGCGGCGGCGTCGGCAATGGTGAGCGACGGGGGGACGATATAGGGATAGAAGCTGATTCCGATCCCTGCGAACCCCAGAACGAACAGCCCCAGCGCCGCGAGAAACGGCTCGGCATCTTTCTGGCGGTTGAGGCCGGAAATGATCACGGCCACCAAGGCCAACACGAGCAACGGTACGAGAACACTGAAAATCACCGCTGGAAAGCTTAGCCAACGGCCGAGATAATGCGGCCCGATCAGCGGGGTCCACAGGCTGAAGACGCCCATTCCGAGAAGGGTGAGATAAGTTGCCGGGCGAGCGATATGCCGCGCCTTGGCAGCAAGATCGCCGGTGGTCTTCAGAACCAGCCAGGTTGCCCCGAGCAGCGCGTAGCCGATGACCAGGGAAATACCGGTCGCCACCGAAAAAGGCGTCAGCCAGTCCCACCAACCGCCAGCGTAGGCGCGATCTGCCACCCGAATGCCTTCGATCAGCGCACCAAGCGCAATGCCCTGGCAGAAGGCCGCCACCATTGATCCGATGGAGAACCCCCAGTCCCAGACGGAGAGCCAGCGCTTGGTCCGCCACCTGAATTCGAAGGCGACACCTCGGAAGATCAATCCCAGAAGCATGGCCGTCAGCGGCATATAAAGGGCCGGCAAAACGACGGAATAGGCGAGAGGAAACACAGCCATCAGACCGCCGCCGCCAAGCACCAGCCAGGTCTCATTGCCGTCCCACACGGGAGCGACGGTATTCATCACCGTGTCGCGGTCCCCTTTCGCGCGGAAGAGCGGAAAGAGAATACCGATGCCAAGATCGAAACCGTCCATCACCACATAGGCCAAGACGACAAAGGCGATCAGGAAGGCCCAAACGAAAGCCAGATCAATGCCCATGGGTGCCTCCCTGCGGTGTGCCCTGAGCCGGGCCTGGGGTAATGCCGGCCGTCCGAACGGGGCCACTGTCCAGCACGGTCTCCTCGGATTCGGGGGGCAGATACTTCATCAGGCGGAGAATGTAGAAAATCCCAGCCCCGAAAACGAAGAAGTAGACCATCACAAAGGCAGTGAGCGAAGTGGCAACGGCGGGCGCTGCGACCGGCGACACTGAATCGGCAGTCAGCAGATGGCCGTAAACCGTATAGGGCTGACGGCCGACCTCGGTGGTAATCCAACCGGCGAGCACGGCCAGAAAGCCCACCGGCCCCATGCCAACGGCAGCCCGCAGAAGCCAGCGATCGGACGTCAGCCGCCCTCGCCACCAGGCAACGGCTGACCACAGACCGAGCAGCAGCATCGCCATTCCAAGACCTACCATCACGCGGAACGACCAGAAGACGACCACGACGGGAGGCTCAAGCTCGTCGGGAATGGTGTCGAGACCGGCAAGCGGCTCGTTCCAGCCATGCTTGAGGATGAGGCTGGAGAGGCCTGGAATGGATATGGCGTAGTCGACGCGCTTATTTTTCTGATCCGGCAAGCCGAACAGGATCAGCGGCGCCCCATTGGGGTGACTGTCAAAGTGGGCCTCCATCGCCATGATCTTGGCCGGCTGGTGCTTGAGCGTATTGAGGCCGTGCTGGTCGCCCGCGAGGATTTGCAGCGGTGCCACTACGGCCACCATGCCCATCGCCATGCAGAACATCGTGGCGCTGCGCCGCGGCGCGCTTCCCTTCAAGAGATGCCAGGCGCCGCAGGCGCCGACCACCAGAGCTGTCGTCAGATAGGCCGCGAGCACCATGTGGACGAGGCGATAGGGAAAAGAGGGCGTGAAAATAATGGCCCACCAGTCGAGCGGAACAAACTGTCCCGCCGCGTTGGTGCCAAAACCTTGCGGCGTCTGCATCCACGAATTTGCGGCGATGATCCAGGTCGCCGATAGCAACGTGCCGACCGCGACCATCCCGGTGGCGAAAAGATGCAAGCCACGGCCGACGCGCTTGAGACCAAACAGCATGACGCCAAGGAAGCCCGCCTCAAGGAAAAAAGCGGTGAGAACTTCGTAGCCCATCACCGGTCCGATGACCGGGCCAGCCTTATCGGCAAAGCGGCTCCAGTTGGTTCCGAATTGGTAGGACATGACGATGCCCGACACGACGCCCATACCAAAAGCCACCGCGAAGATCGTCTTCCAGAAATTGAAAAGCTCTTCGTAGACTTGTCGTTTGGTGATCAGCCAGAGCGCATTGAGCACGAACAGATAGCTCGCCAGTCCGATGGTGAAGGCAGGCAGAACGATATGAAAGGCGATTGTGAAGGCAAACTGCAGCCGCGCTAACAGCAGGGCATCCAGGTGTTCAAGCATCGAGCGCGTTCCCTTCCCTGCCGTTTGGTCCAGCCTGCCGGTGGCCGGCCAGAAGAATTCGACCGATAAAATAACCAGTCGGCAGCGGCTTGGGTGGATCTCCCCATCCCGCTTCAGCGCCGCATGTTCTCACGCGCAACGTTCGTTGTCCGATAAAGTTACTGAGAGCAGCCGAAACGCTCTGACCTGAGAAGATGTCTCCTGCTGCTGGACCGCATGGGGCGGAAATTGCTTCTGACCCTCGCTGCGGTCGAGATTTCCACCCAGGCGGATCGCCCCAATGATAACCACCACAACAAGCAGCAGCCCCAGACCAAGCAATAGCGGGTTGACGCGCATCGTCCGATCCTCGCGGTGCGTGTTACCCAACAGCTCGAAGTCGCCACAGCGGACTAGGTTCTGGAGAACTGGCATTAGCCGGAACATCAATCGCCCTCGACGGGAACCGTGAGGCCGTTCGCAGGTTGAACCACTGAAAGTTGTCCCGCCCAACGGAGAGAAAGCCATGCCCGCCCGTCTGCAAGACCTTGAAGACGAGTATCGCGACTATCTCATCGAAAGTGGCGATGCGCCGCCGGACATTCTTCGGCTCACCGCTCGAGATTTCGTTAGCCGCAATGAGGACCTCGCCGGCCCCGAGGGGTGTCTTGGCGGTGAACGTTGCGACCCCCATATTACCGAAATGGCCGCGCTGATCGGCTATCAGACCTGACGCCTGCCGAGGCGTTTTGACCTCCGCCTTCGGGCGTTCGTCTCGGCCACCTTTCCCCCGCGCAAAGCTACGGTTCAGCCGAGCGCGCGGGGTTTCTTTTTTTCATCATATATTGGCCAGCCGACCTTAGCCGCTTGGCGATCGCTCAAAGTCGAAGATGCCTTGCGTCGCCAGCGCCGCAGCGCCGCGAGCCCAGGAGCCAGGGACCCAATCCGGTAGCAGCTCCGGCTTGGAAAAGAACACTCGCTCTTCCATGGCGCGCCGAATTGGTCCGATAAGGGTCTCGCCGAATTGGACCGCCTCGCCCCCAACGACGATGACTTCCGGATCGAACAGATTGACCAAGTCGGCGAGATGGTGGCCGATCCGCGTGCCGGCTTCTTCAAGAATGGAGATCGCATCCGGAACGCCGGCTTCAACCGCCGAGACGAAATCCGCTCGCGAGACCGACATCGTACCGCGCCCCGCCCGCCATACCTCCAACATATATGGTTCAGCCGCATGGGCCATCAGACAACCGTGACGCCCGCACTCACAGAGTCTACCGCCAGGGACCGAGGTAATATGGCCAAACCTGCCGGCTACATTCCGAGCGCCACGATAGATCTCACCATTGATGATCAGTGCGGTACCAATTCCGGTTCCCACGGCGAGCGCGACAAAGTTCCGGCGATCGCGGCCGGCGCCAAAGAGCTTTTGGGCAACGGCAAACGCGCTGATGTCATCGTCGATCCAGGTGGGCACATGCACATGTTCTCCGAGCAGCTCGCCAAAGGGCAAATCATGCCAGCCGAAGCGTGGGCTTCGACGACAGATGCCACTGCTGACGTCGACTTCACCGGGAATAGAAACCCCGATCCCCATGACTTCGGACTGTAGACGGCCGCTCTCGGCGAGCATCTGGGGCATGGCCTCCGAGATCGCTTTGATCATGCCGGCCGGACTGGTGTCGGATATCGGCGCGTGCCAGATCACCAGAGGATTGGTCGCAAGATCGGTCAGCACGCAGTCGATGCCGTCGGCGTTGAGCTTGAAGCCAAACGCGAGGTGGGCCTCGTAATTGATGTCGATCGGCACCGGTCGCCGGCCTGTAGCGCCGCTCAGCGCCTCCCGCTCGACGATCAGGGTCTCTTCCACCAGTTCGGCAACAACGAAGGTGACGGCTGCTGGGCTGAGACCGGTGATGTTGGCGATCTCGGCCCGCGAGACGGGGCCGTGACGGCGCAAGAGATTGAGAATGAGCCGGCGGTTCAGTGCCCGCGACGTACTGGAGTTGCCCCGCACGATTTCCTCGTTTGTTTATTTCTTAAATTAACTCTTGGCGCTTCGCCGAAACTAGGCTATCAAATTTCATAAGGCAATCGGGAGAGGTTGTCCGCGCGGCGTTTTTCCGCGCCAGGAGGCCAAACAACAGACTTGCGTTTCTTGAGCTTCGAACGGTTGTCCGTTCGGGAACGCCCCGTCATGTCTCGGGAGGAGATTGGGATGGAAAAAGAGAAGGATTCACTGGTCGGCACCGAGTTTGCCACCACGCGCCGACGCTTCATGATCAGCACCGGCGCCGTGCTGGCAGGCAGCATGCTTGCTCGGCCGGCCATCGCCCAGGCCAAGGAACTGACCATCATTTCCAATATCGGCAACGCTGACCAGCGTGCCGTGTTGCAGCGCCTCGCCGACGAATACGCCAAAGCGTCGGGCGTCGCCGTCACCATCAACAACATGGATCACGAGGCCCACAAGACCGCCATCCGCAGCTATCTGGTGGTCGGCGCTCCCGACGTCTGCTTCTGGTTTTCCGGCAACCGCATGAAGGCCTTCGTCAAACGCGGTCTGTTCGACGACATGTCGGACCTCTACGAGCGCGAGGGCTACAAGAAGGTGTTGGGCGCCTCCACCGGCGCACTGACGGTGGACGACCGGCAATATGGCCTGCCACTCGGCGGTCTCCTGTGGGGCATGTTTTACCGCAAGGACGTGTTCGAACAGAAGGGTTGGACCGCGCCCGCCACCATTGAGGATCTTCTGGCGCTCGGCGAGCAGGCCAAATCCGCCGGCATGGTACCCGTCAGCATGGGCACCAAGGAAATGTGGCCCGCCGCCGGCTGGTTCGACCATATGAACCTGCGCATCAGCGGCCTTGAGAAGCATCTGGCGCTAATGGACGGCAAGCTTGCCTACACCGATGCCTCGCTCAAGCCGGTGTTCGACAAATGGCAGGAGCTGATCCGGACCGACCTCTTCACGCCGAACCATACTTCCTCCGGTTGGGAGCAGGCAGCCGCCGCGCTGGCCCAAAAGAAGGCGGCCATGATGGATCTCGGCGGCTTCATCAAATACGGCTTCCCGCCGGAAGACGTCGACAAGATCGCCTACGCGCCCTTCCCGGTGATCGACAAGGCCATGCCCCGCTACGAGGACTTCTCGCTCAACTCGGTGCACATCCCGAAGAACGGCAAGAACAAGGAAAACGCCCGCGACTTCCTGGCCTACTTCTACAAGCCAGAAAATCTCGCCGCCTTCCTCGAAACAGAAAGCGCGGTGCCGCCGCGCAACGACTGCCCGCCAAGCAAGGACCCGCTGATCAACGCAGCGGTCGAGTCGATGAAGACCGTTGTCGGCACCGCCCAGTATTACGACCGCGATACCGACCCGGACATGGCGCAGGAAGGCTTGAAGGGCTTCCAGGAGTTCATGGTCAAGCCCGAACGCCGCGACCAGATTCTCGAGCGGCTTGAGGGAACGCGCAAGCGGATCTTCAAGGACTGACGCTCTCCAGGCGATCGCGGCTTCCCCCCCCGATCGCTCGCCTCGGGCGAGGACATCTCCTCCCTCCCCTCCGGAGCAATCTCGCCCGAGGCCTTCCCATCGGTCACGTAACTCAACGGGAACGACCAGATGAGCCAATTCTGGCGGCGTCATCGTCACTGGCTGGCGCCTACCCTCTTCATTCTGCCCGGCGCGCTGCTGTTCGGCATCGTGATCATTCTGGCCTCGGTCCAGACGATCTGGGTATCCTTCTTCGACTGGGACGGCGTTGGCCCGATGCAGTGGGTTGGCCTTGCCAACTACGAGCAGCTCGCCGCCGATCCGCAGTTTTACACCTCGCTGAAGAACAACGTGATCTGGCTCGTCATGTTCATGCTGGCGCCGCCGCTTGGGCTTGCCCTCGCCCTGCTGCTCAACCAGGCGATCGCCGGCATGAAGTTCCTGAAATCGCTGTTCTTCGTGCCGCTGGTATTGGCCTCGGTCACCGTCGGCGTCGTCTTCACCTGGGTCTACGATCCAACCTTCGGCCTGTTGTCGCTGATTTATGGCTGGTTCGGCGCCACCGCCCCTGCACTTCTCTCAGACGAGCATCTGGTCAGTTTCGCGGTGGTGATCGCCGCGCTATGGCCGCAGATCGCCTTTTGTCTCGTGCTGTTCCTCGCCGGCCTCAACAACCTCAACGAGGACCTGATCGGCGCCGGCCGGGTCGATGGGGCACGCGGTTTTGCCATGCTGTTGCATGTCGTGCTGCCGCAGTTGCGCGAGGTGAGCTTCATCGCCCTCGCCGTTACGGTGATCGGCGCACTCCGCTCGTTCGACATGGTGGCTGTCATGACGTCGGGCGGACCGTTCGGCTCATCCACGGTGCTCGCCTACCAGATGTACGAGCAGTCGATCTTCTCCTACCGCTTTGGTTATGGCGCAGCCATCGCCACCGTCCTGTTTGCGATCATGGCGGTATTCATCGCCTGGTATCTGCGCACGCTGCTCCGGCCGGAACAGGAGACTGCCTGATGTATCCCCGCCCTATTCCGGAAACCGCCCGCTCGGCGCGCGCCGCCTACATCGCCCTGGTCGTCGCCGTACTCATCCTGTGGCTGCTGCCGCTCGTCACGGTGATGCTGACCTCGCTCCGCTCGTTCGAGGAGGTTATGGCCGGCAACTATTGGGGATGGCCGAAGTCGTTCAATTTCGTCGAGAACTACACGGCCGTCTTCAAGCAGACGGCTCTGGCCCGCTATTTCGTCAACAGCCTGATCATCACCCTGCCCTCGGTCGTCGGCGTGCTGGTTCTGTCGACGCTGACCGGCTATGTGCTGTCGCGCCACCGCTTCCCCGGCAATCGCCTGGTCTTTGCGCTGTTCGTCGGCGGCAACTTCCTGCCGGCGCAGATCATGATGATCCCGGTCCGCGACCTGATGGTCGGCGTCGGCCTTTACGACACCTATTTCGCGCTGATCATCTTCCACACCGCCTTCCAAACCGGCTTTGCGACGCTGTTCATGCGCAACTTCATCGCCGCGCTGCCGGACGAGCTGTTCCAGGCCGCCCGTGCCGAAGGCGCCTCGCCCTGGCAGACGCTCTGGCACGTCGTGGTGCCGCTGATCCGCCCGGCTCTCGCGGCACTAGCCATCCTCACCTTCACCTTCGTCTGGAACGACTACTTCTGGGCGATCGTGCTGACGCAGAGCGATGCCGTCAAACCGGTCACCGCCGGCCTCAACAACCTGCGCGGCGAATGGACCTCCGCCTGGAATCTGGTAGCGGCCGCGACGATCATGGTCGCGATCCCACCCGTCGCAATGTTCTTCATGATGCAGCGTCACTTCATCGCCGGCCTGACCATGGGCGCGGTAAAGGGCTGACAACACACTTTCAAGGATGCCTCCCCATGGCGAGCGTCGAAATCCAAAACGTCGAAAAACATTATGGCGGCTTCCACGCCCTCAAGGACATCAGCCTGACCATCGACGAAGGCGAGTTCATTGTCATGGTCGGCCCGTCCGGCTGCGGCAAGTCGACCCTTCTCAAGACCATCGCCGGGCTGGAAACCGTCACCTCCGGCCGGTTGCGGATCAAGGAGCGAGACGTCACCCATCTAGAGCCCGGCGACCGCGGCATCGCCATGGTCTTCCAGTCCTACGCGCTCTACCCGCATATGACGGTGGAAGAGAACATGGGCTTCGGCCTGCGCATGGCCAAGCGCCCGAAGGCGGAGATCGACGCCGCCGTCAGCCGTGCAGCGCAGATCCTGCGGCTCGAAGAACAGCTTCAGAAATTCCCCAAGCAGCTTTCCGGCGGCCAGCGCCAACGCGTTGCCATCGGCCGCGCCATCACGCGATCGCCCGACGTATTCCTGTTCGACGAACCGCTCAGCAATCTCGATGCGGCGCTCCGCACCCAGATGCGCGTAGAACTGTCGACGCTGCACGGCCGGCTCGGCTCCACCATGATTTACGTGACCCACGACCAGGTGGAAGCGATGACCATGGCGAGCCGCATCGTCGTGCTCAATGGCGGGCGGATCGAGCAGGTCGGCGCGCCGCTGGAACTCTACACCAATCCGGTCAACCTGTTCGTCGCCGGCTTCCTCGGGGCGCCACGCATGAATTTCGTCACCGGCAAGGTGACCTCAGCGAACGGCCGAAGCGCTTCGGTGACCTGCGGCGACGGCCTGACGATCGATTTTCACAATCTCATCGAGACGCCGGCAGCCGGCGCGACGGTCACAGTCGGCATCCGGCCGGAAAAGCTTCACGTCGGCGATCGCGTTGCCACCACGAGCTTCCCGGCGCGCGTCCGGCTGACCGAGTATCTCGGTCGGGAAACCATTGTCTATGCCGATGCCGCCCCCCTCGTGACGTCCGGATCGGATAGCGGCACGGGGGTGTTTACCGTCCAGATCGGCGATATACAGCCCTTCATGCCCGACGCGCCTGTTACGATTGGCTTCGACTCCGATGCCGCCTATCTCTTTGCCTCCGATGGGAAAACGCTGTCCGCAGCCAAGCCCGTCACCAAGATCTGACAAGGACCCCAGCACATGAAACTCGCATCTCCGGCGCCTCTGTCGGTTTGGCGCCCACTCGCCCTCGACGATTTCCTTGTCGGCGCTCCCCACTACCCCGAGCACGTCGACGACAGCTACTGGCAGCGCGATGCCGAGCGGATGGCGGCCGCCGGCTTCAACGTCGTTCGCATGGGCGAGTTTGCCTGGCACATCCTTGAACCGCGCGAAGGCGTCTTCGACTTCTCGCTGTTCGACCGGGCCATTGCCGTTCTGGGGCAACAAGGCGTCAACACCATCTTCTGCACGCCAACGGCGACACCGCCGCGCTGGCTGACGGCCACCTATCCGGAGGTGCTGCGCGTCGACGAGAACGGACGCACCGCCCGTCATGGCTCGCGCCAGCACGCCGATACGGCAAGTCCCGTCTACCGCATGCATAGCCAGCGGATCACCAAGGCACTGGCCGAGCATTACCGCGACAACCCGTATGTGGTCGGCTGGCAAACCGACAACGAACTCAACACCACCGTTTCCACCTCCTATTCGGAGGCGACGCTGCGCGAGTTCCGTCGCTATCTGCGTAATCGCTATGCGACCATTGCCGACCTGAATTTTGCCTGGGGCGGCGATTTCTGGGCGCTCGCCTATGACGACTTCGATCAGGTGGTGCTGCCGGTATCCGGCGCGCCGGGCCACCCGTCGCCCGGCCATGTCCAGGATTTCCATCGCTTCCTGGCGGCCGCGACGGCAGCCTTCCAGCATGATCAGGTGGAGATCCTGCGCGGCACCAATCCGAATTGGTTCGTCTTCCACAATCTTGGTCGTCTCGTCGACATCGACTTCCGCGGACAGTTCAGCCAGGACCTCGATTTTCTCGGCTTCGACATCTATCCGATGCTCTACGACGAGATGCAGCGCACCGGTGGTCACGCAGCGACGCAGGCCTTCCATCTGGATGTCTGCCGCGGCTTTACCGGCAACTTCATCGTCCCCGAACAGGCCTCCGGCTTCGGCAGCCAGCCAACCTTCTCGACCATGACGCCTGAGCCGGGCGAGATGCGCCGCATGGCCATGAGCTCGGTGGCGCGCGGCGCCGATGGCCTGATGTTCTTCCGCTGGCGCCCGGCGCATTTCGGTGCCGAGATCTACTGGATGGGCATTCTCGACCACGATGACGTGCCCCGCCGACGCTATGAGGAAGCCGCCCGCTTCGCCTCCGATATCGCCCGGATCAAGACGGATCTGCTCGGCACCTCGGTGCGCATGGATGTCGGCATCGCCGGCGCCGACTTCGACAATCAGGAAGCCTACAAGACCTACCCGATCGGTATGCCGAGCCCTCTCGAAGACGCAACGCGGCTGCACCGCTATTGCTACAGGAACGGCGTTGCCTGCGGCTTTATCCACCCCGAAGACGATCTGTCGCGTCTCAAGCTGCTCTACATTCCCCACTGGGTGATGTGGAAGCCGGAGTGGGACGAGCGGGTGGAGGCCTTCGTCAAGGCGGGTGGTACGCTGGTGGTCGGCGCCATGACCGGTACGCGAGACGCCAACAACCACATCATCCGGACCATGGCACCCGGCCCGGGGCTGTCCCAGCTCTGCGGCGTTAAGGTCGAGGAATTCGGCCGCGTGGCCGAACCGGGATCCGACGGCCTTTTCGCCCTCCCAGGCACCGAATGGGGGCTGCATAAGCCCGCCGAGCGGCTCCCTGCCGGATCGGCGGAGCGGCGCTATAGTTTCACGCTCGGCAACCGCGAGCATGAATCGGCGCACCTCTACGAACTCCTGGAAACGGAGCCGGACGTCGAGGTGCTGGGCCAATGGAGCAACCGCTTTGCAAGCGGCCGCGCAGTCGTTACCAGTCGCAAGGTCGGTGCCGGACGAGCCGTCTATGTCGGTACCTATCTGACCGATACGCTGGTGGAAGGCCTTGCCAATCAGCTGTTCCCGGCCGCCAGCGTCGCGCCACTGCTGGCAGACCTGCCGCCGAATGTGGAAGTAACGCTTCGCGAAGCGGAAGATCGCCAGTTGCTCTTCGTGCTCAATACCGATGCGGAGCCAGTAACGGTATCAGGCGTCCCCCAGGGCACCGATCTGCTGACTGGACGACCGACAGACGGGGCTCATTTGCTCGAACCCTATGGCTGCGTCGTCGTCAAATTAGCCTGACGTTTGAGACCGCTTCCCGTCTCCCGGATTGATCGGGAGGCGGGTGCACCGCACCCAATCGACGGACCTTAAGCCCCAACTCATTGTCATGCTGGACTGCAATCGCCTGCCCATCTAGTTTGGCCGTCAAATACGACGCTCACGGCGAGAATCGCCCCTCCAGGTTATTAGCGGCTCCGAAGATGTCGGCGGAGCGAGTTGGACGAATGACTGAACCTAGAATTTTCTACCAGCCGACCAAAAGGCGCTGGGATCTGCGCCTGGCCGACCATCCCTTAAGCACCTACACTCCGTTGAACGACGCCGCGGCCGCCGCCGCGCAGACCGGCGCGACCGTCGGAGACTTGACGTCCAACGACCACGTGGTGGTTTACTTCAGCAGCCGCCATTTCATTCCCTATTGGGGCGTCGATTGCGCCATCTCCCTGATGATGCTCGAACCACAAGGCATAAAGCCGAGGCACTATTTTACGCTTCCGTTTTTCTACTGGAACTTTAAACATATTCTCGCGCACTCAACAAAAATACTGAAGAGATGTCCCAACGCGGTCTTCTTCAATCCTCACACATGTACAACGCCTCCTGGCGATGTCGAAAAAACGCGCAACATCTCGCTGATCGCATCGAAGAAACGAGATCTCTATGGCCATCGTCTCCGCCACATGGTTGCCGACGCCTGCCATGATAAGCTTGATCTTTACGGACATGCCTATAAGCATGTCCCCTCCAAGTCCGAAGCCCTCCTTGATTACCGGTTCTCGGTTGCCATTGAGAACAGCCAGTACGGCGGCTATTTCACCGAAAAGATACTTGACTGCTTCATCAACAAGACAGTGCCAATCTATTGGGGCGATCCGGAAATTGGTCGCAGTTTCGATGCGGCGGGCATTATCTATTGTAAAAACAAGGAAGAATTGATTCACGCCGTGAATACCGTCGGACCGGAAGATTACGAGTCACGAAGAGCCGCTATTGAGAACAACTTTGCCGCTGCGCTGAAATGCATGGATTTCAAGGCTATGCTGTCCGAAACGATGGCCAAGCTAGTGCGCGCCGACAATTGAGGCCGGGTCATGCTGTCCTGTCGCAGCACCGTGGCGAAGAAAGGAACATCGAATGGTTCTCCTGGAATTTGCGATGTATCCCGTCGGCAAAGGCGAAAGCCTCAGCCCCTACGTCGCCCGTTCGCTCGACATCATCGACAAGAGCGGCGTCGCCTATCAGCTCACCCCCATGGGCACCATTCTGGAAGGTGAATGGAACGAGGTGATGGCCGTGGTGACCGAGTGCTTCGAGGCAATGCGCGCCGACTGCCCGCGTGTCGAAGTGGCACTGAAAGTCGATTACCGTGAAGGCGAGACGAGCCGCCTCGCCAGTAAGATCACATCAGTCGAGGACAAGCTGGGCCGCAAGCTCAGCACCGGCTGAAGGCTGGTCCGGTATTGGCGTCCTTCATCGTCGCTTGGATAAACGCCGCTGATTCCGCCAGCTTTTTCGTTTCCCAATCATTCAACTTGACTGGCAGCTGCTTCAGAACACCCTCGCGGCCGATCATGCAAGGCATGCTCAAGGCCACGTTGCCGTCATAGCCATAGTGTCCGCGAAGCGTGGTGGACGCCGGATAGATGCTGCGTTCGTCCAGGAGGACCGACTTTGCCAGGGTGATCGCCGCTTGGGCGACGCCGGCATTGGTCCAGCCCTTGCCGTTCAACACCTCATAGGCGGCGCTGACGATCTTTGCCTTGACCACGTCGGGATCCCGAATGTCCTGCGTCGCCGGGAAGTACTGGTCCAGGTCTCCAAAAGGTATCCCGCCGACATTGACATGGCTGAGCACAGGGAATGCCGTTCGCCCGTGTTCGCCCATCATGAAGCCGGTCACCGACTTCGGATCGATACCGTAGGTGCTGGCGATCAATTTGCGCAGCCGGGCAGAGTCGAGCATGGTGCCCGTACCGAACACGCGGCCTCGCGGATAGCCGAATTCGTTCTCGGCGATATAGACCATCGTATCCAGTGGGTTGGTGATCAGGATGACGATGGCGTCCCTGGTATGGCGCGTGATGTCTGCCATGACCTCACGGATGACGCCACAGTTGGCCTTGGTCAGGAGCGCGCGATCGGGCTCGGCTTTTGGTTTGGTCGGATCGGGCAGAACGCTGGAACCCGCAGCAACGATGATCACGTCGGCATCGGCGCACTGTTCGTATCCGCCGTCCCTGACGTCAACATTGATCATATAGGTCAATGCGGTGGCGTGTGCCTGATCGAGCGCCTCGCCATAAGCGACATTTCTCAGAAGATCGATGACGCCAATTTTGCCGAACAGTTCGGTCTTCATGGCGTCGGCAAGAACGTAGGAACCAACGTGCCCGACGCCGACAACAACCAGTTTGTTTGTATGCACGATTCGCTTCCCGGAGGCGGCGGCTTGTCCGTCCGAGACGCGCCGGCCACCCGACCATTGGCGCCTCAACGGCGATGGCGTGCTCCTACTCCCCGCTAAGTGGCTCGACAAGCTTATTGAATGGGCAAAGTAGGCACCCTGCGTCGGAAGCATCACCGAAAGTTCATGGAACTGTCAGCAAACCCAAACGACGGCAGACAAGGATGCCTCTTCGCAGCAAGACCATCGACGCCAAGCGCTTCCACTCGATCTGCACGCAAAGGGCCACCCAATGTCCAACATCATTGCCGCCGGATTCAGCGCCAGTTCCCAGGACGGCGAGATCGATAGCCTGGGTGAGGACCTCTCCCGGCTGGTCGCCATCGGCGCCGATGCGGCTGAACTCGGCCTCAGCGGCATCGATCTGGTCGCCGGAGGGCGGATCATCGGCGACCGGCTGCGTCGGCTTGCTGCCATGACGGCGCGCTTGCCGCTACGCTACAGCGTGCACGGTCTGGTGTCCTCTAATTTCATGGATCCGGAGACCCTGCCCTTGCAGCTTGCCGCCGCCAAGGCCCTGGTCGAGGTCTGCGACCGCATCGACGCCCGCGTTCTGGTGCAGCACGGAGGCGAACTGCGATCGGAGCAGATCAAAGAACGTGCCGGCGCCGACGCACGCCAGCGAGAGGCGCTTCTGGAACTCGCAGAGTTCGCCCGCCGCTATGATGTGCGCATTGCCTTGGAAAACATCTTCACGACCGTGGAAGGACAGTATCGGCAGGCGCCGGCTCAACTGGCCGCGACCGTCAGGGAGATCGATCACCCCAACCTGATGGCGCTCATCGACTTCAGCCATGCTTACATCGAAGCGACCTATCGCGGGCTCGACTTCAATGCGGAACTGGCAGCCATGGCGCCCGTCACCGGCCATCTTCACCTGCATGATAGTTTCGGCCGGCCGATCGGCCGCTTCAAACCCTTCTATCCCCAGGAGGCCACCGCGCTTGGGCTCGGCGACCTGCATATGCCGCTCGGCTGGGGCGACATCGACTGGGAAACCGTGTTCGCCGAAATCGACGTACTGCCGGACACCTTCCTGATCATGGAGATCGAAGCCCGCTACCGCTCGGAACAGCCGGAATCGCTGGCGATCGCCCGGCGGCTTATTGATATCAACGCCGACAGGGCGCGAAAAGCAGCTGAATAATACAACAAGGAGGCGCCGGACTTCCGACGCCTCCCAGTACGAAGGACCTGCGTTCTGCTCACAGCTTATCAGCCGAAGGTGAATGTGAATTCCTGGGTCCCGAGATGACCGGTTCCAGTCCCGCGCGTTCCGGTCGATACAAAACTAAACGAACCGCTTCGTCCATCCTTACAGGTGAAGGTGCCCGCACCATCTCGGTGAGACACATAGACAAACGTTCCCTTACACTGCTTTCCCTTTGTACTGTTCAGTTCCAGCGTGCCGGCGCCGTCGATATATCCGGTGGCCTTACCTGAAAAGGTCTCGTCACCCGTTGTCATCTGCCCCGTTACAGGCAGCGTCATCGAACAGCCCGCCGTGGCCAGTCCAAAGGCCAGCACGGACACCAATTTCCCCCAAGCTCTCATCATCACTCCCCCGCTCACTGCACCACCAAATTAGCGTAAGCCCAACGGGATGCAACCGCGGGGAAGTTCCCCATGAGGTTATGCCTAACCACTTTCAAACGACGCGTCAGAACACCTTTAGCCCGTTCAGAAGCACGATGGCGATGGCCACCGGCGCCACGAAGCGGACCAGAAAGAACGCACTCCGGATCGCGATGCGATTGATCGGCGACCCGGCCTCCGCGAGCCGCTTTTCCGGGGCGGCCAGACCATAGACCCAGCCGACGAACAGGCAAATCAGGATGCCGCCGACCGGAAGCAGAATGTTCGAACTCAGGAAGTCGAAGAGATCGAACGGGTTGAGACCGAAGATCTTCCAATTGGCCGTCACGCTCTGCGAGAGCGCGGCGGGCACGCCAAGCACCGCGATCATGGCAATCGTGCAGATCGCGGCTGTTTTCCTCGGCAGGCGGAAGCGCTCCGACAGAATGGCCACCACCACTTCCAGCAGGGACAGGATGGCGCCGACGCTGGCAATCGCCGTCAGCACGAAGAACAGCGTCATGAATACGATGCCGCCAGGCATCGAGGTGAACACGGCCGGAATGGTCATGAACACCAGCGACGGACCGGCTGCCGGCTCGAAGCCGAAGGCGAACACCGCCGGAAAGATGGCGATGCCGGCCAGCAGCGATACCGACAGATCCGCGAACACCACCCGCGTCGCCGTGGCGGCGATGTTCTGATTTTCTCGGAAATAGCTGCCATAGGTCAGCATGGTGCCCATTCCGAGCGACAGCTTGAAGAAGGCGAGCCCAAGCGCCGTCAGCATCACCGCCGGGGTGATCTTGCTAAAGTCGGGATTGAACAGGAAAGCCAGTCCCTGCCCGGCCCCCGACAGCGTCAGGCTGCGCACGCACAGGATCAGCAGCAGAATGAAGAGCAGTGGCATAAGCCGGCGCGTCACCGCCTCGATCCCCTTCGAAACGCCGAAGGCGATGATGAACCCGGTAAACCCCAGCACCACCCACTGCCAGATGAGCGACGACCACGGATTGGAAACCATCTGGCCGAACACCACTTCGGCCGCCTTGGGATCAGTGGTGGCAATCTCGCCAGTCAACGATTTGAAGATGTAGGCGTAAACCCATCCGGCCACCTCGGAATAGAAGGCCATGATGAGGAGCGCCGCCAGGAACCCCATCCAGCCGATCGCTTTCCACCACCACTGGTTCTTCGGCGCGAGCTTCTCGAAGGTGGAAATCGCATCCGCTCGCGCCGTCCTGCCGAGCATGATCTCCGAAATCATCACCGGCAGACCGACGATGACGGTAGCCGCGAGATAGACCAGCAGAAACCCGGCGCCGCCGTTGGTGCCGGTCAACGATGGAAACTTCCAGATATTGCCAAGACCCACGGCCGACCCAAGGGTGGCCATGAGTGCGCCGAACGTGCTGGTAAACCCGTCGCGACCTTGAGACATTTCCGCTTCGCCCCCTGCATTTTTATTGGATTGAGTGAAGCTATCGGTCAGGGACGGAATGCGTTCAAGAGAGGGGGCACACCACCTTCGGACCATCCTGTGCAAAAGTTGGGGACAGCGCCCAGCGTCGTGCAGCATTTCCAGCGATTTGACGGAGTAAACGCCGGACCAGTCCGAAGCCTAGCGCCGTCGTTCTCGGTTCCGAACGTGAGGGGTAACCACAGCCCACTCAGTTCACGAAAGGTGGCAACAGGGCAGCTTGCTGGCGATCCCGTTCAGCGCTGACGATCGCGTGCGCCTGTTCGTCGGGAATACCAACGGCGGCAAGGGCGGCTTCGGAGAGCTGCAGGCTGGCCTCAAGGGGTAACAGCACGACTTTGGTAGCCCCTACCGCCAGCAACAGCCGGGCGTGCTGGGTATCGTAAGCGCGAGCAAAAATCGGGAGGTCCGGCCATTCCGCCCTGGCGACGCGAACGACGTCGGCCACCGCAGCGGTGTCGTTCATGGTGACGACCAGCGCCGCCGCCCGGCCGGTTCCCAGCCGCTTGAGTAGCGACCGGTGAATCGCGTTGCCCCAGTGGATGGCAACACCAGCCTTGCGCAGCCCTCCTACGATGAGCGCATCTGAATCAACGGCAGCGATAGGGATGCCCGCTTCGGCCAGCGCCCCGCCGACAGCCCGGCCGACGCGGCCATAGCCCGCGATCACGACATGGCCATCTTCGCCTTCCGGCGGCAGATCTGGGACCGGCTTTTCATCGTGTGGGAGGTGCAGCACGATGCGGCTTGTAATCGCGCTGACCGTGGGTGCCGACAGCATGGAAAGCCCGACCACCACGACGATCAGACTGCTGGTCTCCGGCGTTATCAAACCAAAGCCGTTGGCGAGACCGACCACGACAAAGACGAATTCGCTGCCACCGGCGAGCAGAAGCGACAGTTCGACCGTCAATGGTTTCGGGAGCCCGATCGCTCGACCGATGATCAGCAACAAGGCGGCTTTGATTGCCAGGAAGCCGACCAGCGCGCCGAGATACAGCAGAGGTGCCGCGACCACGCGATCAAGATCGATGCCAAGCCCGACCGACACAAAGAAAACGCCGAGCAGCAAGCCTTTCACCGGCTCGATATCAACCGCGATCTGGTGACGGTATTCGGTTTCGGAAACAAGAAGGCCGGCGAGAAAGGCCCCGAGGGCCAGCGACAGGCCGATCGTTTCGGTAAGGACGGCTGTGCCGATGGCCGTAACGAGGACCGCCGCCAGGAACAGTTCGCGGATGCCGGTGGCGATCACCATCCGGAACAGGCGGCGAAGAAGCAGGCGTCCGAGCGCCATGATCACGGCAATGGCGATCGACGCCTTGATGACCGCGAACACAAGGTCAAGAAGCACCGCCCCTCCGCCCGGATTGCCGAAGGCCTGCGTCATCAAGAGGATCAGAACAACCGTCAGATCCTGAAACAACAGGATGGCCAGTGCCGAACGACCTAGGCGGCTGCCGACAGCGCCGCGTTCGGTGAGAATCTGCATGACGATGGCGGTCGACGACATCGAAAGGGCGGAGCCGACCACCACAGCGGCCGGCAGCGTCAGGCCGAACGCCAGCAGCAGGGCGGCCATCACCGTCGCCGTGGCGATCACCTGAATGCTGCCAAGGCCGAAGACGCGAACGCGCATTGCCCACAGCCGGTCGAGAGACAGGTCGAGGCCAATCATGAACAGCAGGAAAACCAAGCCGAGTTCGGACAGGAGGGCAATGCCGGCACGGTCGGTGATCAGGAGATAGTCAATGCTAGGCAGACTGCCGGAAAAGCGTCCAAGCCCGCCGGGACCGAGCAACATGCCGATGCCGAGGAAGCCGATGATCGGGCTGATCCGCATGCGGTGTATGAACGGAAGCACGATACCGGCGGCCGCCAAAAACACAACCGTTTCGCGAAGGTCGAGCGCGGCCTCAGCCGTCATGGAAAAGATCTCCTGTGATCTTGAACCTTATCAGGAGGCCGTTGTCGAAGCGATAAGCGGTGGCGGCTTCGCATGTTGGTGACGATGCACGCCAAGCTCGGCACAGGATCGGCAACTTCGGAATGCCCACCATCACACAACGCAGCGGGCCACGTCACAACTCAAACCCACAGCAAGCGAAACGGCTGCCTGAGTCAATGCACCAAGCGCTTGAGGCCGCCCTGAAAAGTCCGCAATCTTTCCACGCCAAGCCCTGAAAGCTGTAAGCAACATGTAAGGCTGGAACATCATCGTCTCCACAACGCAACAAGCGAGACACGATGATGAGAACATCAGTTCTAGTCGATGATGATGACGCTCGGCGCCCCGATTTGGAGGAATTTATCAGAGATATTTACTACAAAACATATTCCGCAAAGCCAGCTAAACTGCCGAAAAATCTTCTTGCAAGATATAATGGTCTCGGAGAAATCCTTTGCGCGGCCGGCTTAAGGACGCCAAAGGACGGCTTCTTTTCGGAGTGCTACCTTGATCAGCCGATCGAACGAACGCTGGCCACGGCGACCGGGATCAATGTCCGGCGCGCCGACATTTGCGAAGTCACGACGTTGGTCAGCCAATCGGCCCACGAGACGGGCGACTTCATCGACGATCTCGCGTCGCAAATTGCCGATCTCGGGTTCCGGTGGTCCTTCTATACGCTGACAAATCGCCTCGCCCTGCTGCTGAAACGCAAGGGACTGTCGCCGATCGACCTTGCCCCCGCCGAGGCGCGCCGAGTTGCCTCACCCGAGACTTGGGGGCGCTACTATCTGACGTCCCCCCGCGTATTCGCCGTTTCAGTCGAGCACCTCAGGGCTCGCGTAATCTCCGCCGGAGGCGCCTTTGACCATGCAATCGCTATTTGACTCGCTGTTCGACAACGCCAGTGTCGATGGCGCGGCGAGGGCCTTCGCCGATGCGGAACACGACCTCAACAGGCACGAGTTCCTGGCAGCCGTGAGCAATCTCGCCAGGCAGCTCCAGCGAATGCCTCGGGTCGTCGGCATCCTGATGCCCAACGGCGTCACCTGGGCGGTCACTGTCATCGCCGCCGCCGCCGCGGGAAAGACCATCGTGCCGTTGCCGACCTTCTTCAGCCCGGCACAGATCGCCCACATTGTCGCTGACGCCGGCGTTGAACTCATCCTGACCGACGGACGGACCGCAGCGGTGGAAGCCGTGAAGGAGTTCGCCACCCTCGTCGTCAACATCGACGCCAAAGCACCGGGCGGGCTTGAACCAGCGTCGGACTTCAACGTCATCATCTACACGTCCGGCAGCACGGGAACGCCAAAGGGCGTGCGCCTTGGCGAACGGCAAATCGCCTGGTCTACGCGCGCCTTAGCGAAAGCAAGCGAAGCAACCCACGCCGACAGCTACCTTTCCATATTGCCGTTGTCGTTGCTTCTCGAAATGCTCGCCGCGATATTCGTCCCCATAACGGTTGGTGGACGGACATTCTTCGATCGAGAGACAGCCGACGCCATCGGACGTGGCAACGTCCGCTCGCTGGCCGGTGTTTTCGAGCGTCACAGACCGACGTCGTCGGTCCTCCTGCCGCAACTCCTCAAGATCTGGGTAATGGAACTGTCGGCCAAGGGGCAAGCCGCCCCCGCCTCGCTCCGGTTCGTCGCCGTGGGCGGCGCGCCGGTTCCGAAATCGGTCGCGGATCAAGCCGTCTCATTGGGCATCCCCATCCACGAGGGCTACGGTCTCTCCGAGTGCTGTTCCGTGGTCGCCCTGAACCCTCCTCGAGCCAGGGTGGCAGGAACCGTCGGTCGACCGCTCGTCGGTCTTGATGTCACCATTGAGGACGGAGAAATCATCGTCTCCGGGCCATCGGTAACGGAAGGCTACCTTGGAAGGCCAGACCATTCCGGCCCGTGGCGAACCGGCGATCTCGGCCACTTCGATGAAGCTGGCAACCTCGTGGTGCTGGGCCGCAAGGACAATCTGATCATCACCGGCTATGGGCGCAACGTCAGTCCCGAGTGGGTGGAAACCGCCCTGCTCTCGGATCCACGCCTCGCGCTTGCCTGCATATCCGGCGGGTCGGACCAGCCATTGACCGCCATTCTGGTCCCCGCCCCGGCGGCGGAGTCCTGGTTCATGATGGCCAGCGAGGCCGATCTGACCGCACTGGTCGACGGGCTGACGTCCGCGCTCCCGTCCTACGCGCGCCCCGAGCGGGCCATTGCCGTGTCTCTCGCCACCGCGCGGACCGAGCATCTCATCACCGACAACGGCCGTGCTCGCCGTAACGCCGTCTCAGCCTTCCTTTTGGCCCGCGGCGAACAAGCGGCCTGAAGATACCAAGTTCCAATAAACCCAGGCAAAGGAACGATCATGTCTTTCTACGAACAGCTTCAGCAGGAAACCGCGGTCGAGCGGCAACGCTTTCTTTCCCTACCGCTCATCCGGCGGGCCATCGCGGAAGGAGCCAGCCGCGAGACCTATCTCGCCTTTCTCGGCGAGGCTTATCACCACGTCAGCCATACGTTTCCCTTGCTCGCGTTGGCGGCGTCTCGCACGACCGATGAGCGCTATCAGGACGCGTTGGTCGAATACATGGAAGAAGAGCGCGGCCACGAGAAGTGGATCCTCGACGACATCGTGTTTTTCGGTGGCAACGCCGACGCGGTGCGCAAGCGGAATCCGTCGCCGGCAACCATCGCCATGATCGGCTACAGCTATTACGCCATCGAGCATGTAAGCCCCTACGCCATGCTCGGCAGCGTTCATGTTCTCGAAGGCATGTCGGTTCTGCTCGCGGACAAACTTGCCGATCGCCTGAGCCAGTCCTGGGGACAACAGGACGCCGGCGGTTTCTCCTACCTCCGCTCGCATGGAAGCCTCGACCAGAGCCACGTCGCTTTCTTCCGGGACCTCATCAACGGCTTCACCGACCCGGTGGTCCAGCGTCTCGTCATCGACAATTCCAAGATTTTCCACCACCTCTACGGCGGTATCTTCCAGGAGATCGATGCGCGTGAGGGCTTCGCCAATGCGGCCTGAGCCCCCTCTCGTCCTTGTCACCGGCGGCGGCTCGGGCATCGGGCGTGCCTTGGCGCTGGCCGCTGCCCGCAACGGGGCCGAAATTGCCTTGTGCGGACGGAGAGCCGACGCGCTTGCCGAGACGGCCGCCCTTCTCGATGGCAGCCACGATACGCTTGTCATTCCAGCCGATCTCACCACCTCGGCAGGCCGCGCAAAACTGATCGAGACCATCGGCGATCGGTGGGGCCGGCTGGACATTCTCGTCAACAATGCCGGCATCGTCGAGGGCGGACCTCACGACGCCTTCAACGACGACGCCGTCGAGCGGCTGATTAAAACCAACGTGCTGGCTCCCATGGCGCTGACGCGAGCGGCTTTCCCGCTGCTCAGGGCGAGCCGTGCGCGCTCGCCTCGCGTCGTCAACGTCGGTTCGGTGTTCGGCGAAATCGCCTATCCCGAATTCGCCGCTTACTCGGCCAGCAAGTTTGCCCTGCGCGGCTTCTCGTCGGCCCTGCGAAGGGAGTGGAAGCGCTACGGCATCGAAGTCACCTACGCCGCGCCCCGCGCCACCCGGACCGACGCCGCATCGGCCTTCGATGACCTCATCGAGAGCCAAGGCATGTCGCTCGACGCGCCCGATGCCGTGGCCAAGCGCATCTGGAAAGCTGTCCGCCAAGGGCGAACAAGCATTTACCCAGCAGGCCCCGAACGGCTCTTCATTCTCGTCCAGAGCATGTTTCCCGCTTTGATCGATCGCGTTCTGGCGGCGAAGTGATCCCCAAAAAACGGAAATTCGACAATGACCCTAGTTCGCACAATCACCTTTCGCGCCATGCTTCTTGGCGCCATGGCGCTCTCCTCGGCTCCGGCGTTCGCCGATCCCGACCCGGCTTTTGACAGCGCCTTGCACAATCTTGAAATTCGCTGGGAAACGGTAAAGTTCACCATTCCCCCCGGCGACAAGCAAACGGCCGAGATGGAAAAGGTCGGCACAGAAGCGGACGCTCTGATGGCCCGCTATCCCAGCCGGGTCGAGGCTGAGATTTGGGACGGCATCCTGAAATCGGAACAGGCCTCCATGGCGTCGGCCTTTTCGGCGCTGTCGCTTGCCAAAGAGGCAAGGGCCATTCTCGAAAAAGCCTACACTGAGAATCCCGCAGCTCTCGACGCAGGCGCACCGACCAGTCTTGGCGTTCTCTACTATCGCGTCCCCGGCTTCCCGATCGCTTTCGGTGACAACAAGAAGGCCCGCTCGCTTCTCGAGCAGGCGACGACCTCTGCTCCGCACGGCCTCGACGCTTGGTATTTTTACGGCGATTTCCTGATGAACGAGGGCGAGAACGACAAGGCGCGCCAGGTCTTCACCTATGCCCTGTCGATACCCGAGAACCTCGACCGGCCGCTCTGGGACAAGAGCCGCCGTCAAGTGATCAAGGAAGATCTCGCCAAGCTGCAGGCAAAGACGTGACCTCCACCCTTCCACAACATGGCGGCGGCGACATCTGGAGCCGGATCGACCACCAGTTCGCCCACCCGAAGGGTGTCGCCGGCCGGCTTCTCGGTCACGTCATGGTCCCGCTCAACCGGACTCCCAACCGCAAAGCGGTCGCCGCCCTCGCCCCGCAGGCGGGCGAAGCCATTCTCGAAGTCGGCTTCGGCCCGGGACAGGCACTAGGGGAAATTCTCGCAGCCGCTCCGGGCTGTCGGCTCCACGGCATCGACCGCTCCGCCGAGATGGTCGATCTGGCATGTCGGCGAAATGCGCGTGCCGGCAGCAAACTGGATTTGCGTGTCGGCAATCTGGACAACCTTCCATGGCCGGACGCGCGCTTCGACAAAGTACTCGCGGTCAACGTTGCCTACTTCTTCGATGAAGAAGGCGTCGCCGCGCGCGAACTCCATCGCGTGCTGCGGCCAGGCGGACGGCTCGTCCTCTACGTCACAGACCGCGAGACCATGGCGCGCTGGCGTCTTGCCGGCCCGGAAACCCACCGCCTCTATGGCGAAGCGGATGTTCAGGCCATGCTTGTCGCTGCCGGGTTTGCGCCCGGCCGCATAAGGCTGACCTCCATTTCGCTGCCATTTGGAATGAAAGGCTGGATGGCGATGGCTGAACGAAGCAGGCAATCGTCTGTCACGATGCTCGATCCGGCGGAGACCAAGGCATCAGCATCATGGTAGCCTTGGCACCACGGGACGGCGCGTTTTCGAGAATAAGCCGTCCTCCGAAAGCGTCGAGGGTTCGCGCGGCGATCGACAGCCCAAGCCCGACGCCGCCAAAACGATCGCTGCGGACCGGCGCCCGCGATGACAGGTCGCGGGAAAGAATGGACGACGGAAAGCCCGGTCCATCGTCGATAACGCTGACCGAGCAACTGTCATGGTCGATTGCCAGCGAAATCTCGCTGCCAGTCGGCGCGTGCGACAGTGCGTTCTCGACGAGATTGCGCATCGCCCGGAAAAGCTCGTCGAACAATCCGGACACCGGAAGAGGACGTTCGGCGCCGGTCAGTTCGATGGACCGCCCACCGGCGACGACAAGAGGCGCCATGAACTCCGCCACCCTCCGGCACACCTCGCCGAGATCGACGTGATCGTCTGGCAAAAGCTGGATCCGGCCTATGCGCGCCCGGTCCAGGAGTTGCTCGATCATCCGCTCCATGCGGTTGATTTCCGGTTTGAGCGAGGCCATCTCGCCGTCACCATGATCGGTCAACTGCAGTTTCAGAACGGCAATTGGCGTCCTTAGGTCGTGAGCGACGTCTGCGACAAATTCCTCGAGCGCGCGATACCCGGCCTGCAATCGGGCAAACGCCAGATTGACTGCCCGCACAAGGGCCCGCACATCGTCCGGCAGCCCCGTTTCGTCGATAGTGAGAATTGTCGCCTGCGTTGCGATGGCCTCAGCTTGTGCGACGGCGGTGCGAACGGGCCTCAGTGCAATGTGAGCGACACCAAGGTTGGTGACCAGCATGAGCACCAGAAATGGCAGCCACAGCCAGGCGATGTCCTTGGTGAACTCTTCGAGCACGGAGTCGAAAACGATCTCTCCACCGGGAAAGACGACTTCGACGAACAATGGTGGATCGGTGCCAACGATCGCCGTGGCAAGCCCATAGCGGGTCTTCTGAGCCGGACCCGCTGGCAGCTCGAAAAAGAAGCCTTCTTTGACATCCAATGGGACGAAGGCGTCCCGGTTGGACGAATTGCCTCCCAGCCATCGGCCCTGGGCATCAAGGACCACGTAGGCGCCGTTGGCGCGTTCGAGCAGCGTTTTGGTTCGGTGGCCAGCTGAAAAGCTTCGTCCTTCGCTGGCGATGACATCGGCGGCAATGGCTCGCGCGAAACTCTGCAAAGTTCCTTCGCGGAATCGGGTCTCCGACTCGTGAAAGCGGAAATACAGGAAGGCCGTGGCGAAAAGGATCGCGGCGACGGCGGCCAGCAGAAGCCCGATTGCGAGGCGACCGAACAATCCGCGCGGCCCGACCTTCACGATACCCCTCTGGTCAGCATGTAGCCGATGCCGCGCAGGGTATGAACTTCGATTTGGGCACCAGCCCCGACAAGACGTTTTCTGAGGCGATGCACCAGGACTTCGATGGCGTTCGAACTGACTTCCTCGCCGAATCCATAGAGTGCCTCCTCGAACGCGACCTTCGTTATGACGCTTCCGGCGCGGCGCATAAGAAGCTCCAGCGCGCCAAACTCGCGCCGGCTGAGGTCGACATCGCGTCCGTCAATGCGGCAGAGCCGCATCGACGTATCGAGATCCACGTTGCCTTCCTGGAAGACGATGCTGAGCGGTTGCCCTACCCGGCGGAGCTGGGCGCGAAGACGTGCGATGAGCTCGTCCATGTTGAAGGGCTTTTTCAGATAGTCGTCGGCACCGGCGTTGAGGCCAGCGATGACATCGGACGGAGCATCTCTCGCCGTCAGTAACAGGATGGGACTTGCCACCCCTGATCGGCGTAGAGCTTCGAGCAGCTCCATGCCATCACGATCCGGCAGTCCGAGATCCAGAACGATGGCGTCATAGGACGTCGTCGCGGCGGCTTCTTCCGCGTCGAAGGCAGTTGTAAACGCATCAACCGTAAAGCCGTTTGCCCTCAAAGCCTTGGCCACTGCGTCGCCGAGTGCTCTGTTGTCTTCGACATAGAGAATGCGCAATTCAGAAACAACCTTGCTCAGCCCGCAGCCTCTGTCTTGCTATATCGAACCTGTCCTTTATCTGTCCGATTGGTCGGAACCGCAAGGCTCGGCCGCCCTGACGGTGCTCGTCGACGGCGAGCGCAGCGAAGGCTCGTGTGAGAGCGCTGGAAGACATCTCTCATCGACCGGCGATCACGACAGCCGTGCCATTGCGACCTGGGTGCCATTGCATCGTTGGTGTTGGCGATGAACTACGATCTGATTGCGTCCGGCGCTCTTGGCGGCATAGAGCGCACCGTCGGCGGCGGCGTGCAGGTTCTGAAAGTCGGGGCCCGCTTCGACAATGTCAGCAACGCCGCAACTGACCGTCAAACTCACGGCACCAGTGTTGGCGGGAATTCTGAGATCGGCGGTCACAAGACGGACGCGATCGGCCACCCTAGCAGCCTCTTCGGTGCCCGCCTTTGGCAGGAACAGCGCGAATTCCTCGCCGCCGATGCGGGCGGCGATGCTGCCGGCCGGGGCAGCCGCTGCCAGAGTGGCTGCGAACGCCACCAGGGCTCGATCCCCGGTGGGATGTCCATGAGTATCGTTGACCGATTTGAAGTGGTCGATGTCGAACAGGATCAGGGCGCCACCTTCGTCGTTGCCGATCAGGGCAGGCCCTATACGCTCAAGAAAATGGCGACGGTTGGCCAGGCCGGTCAGCGAGTCGGTTTCGGCGACAATACGGTAGCGGCGTTCCGAGCGCTGCCCGATCAGCACCAGCTGCAACAGGCCGAGAAAGACCACGAACACCGATGACTCGATCAGGCCAAGTCCCATGAACAGCGTATTCGGGAGGACGATGGTCGCGGGGTCGAGCGGAGCGGTGATCGACACGGCAATACGATAGAGCTGTACCGCGGCGTGAGCCCCCACAAGCACCGTGGTCAGTCCGACCGACGGCAGCGGCTCGTCAGAATAGTGACGGACAAGATCAATGACGATGGACAGAAAGTAGACAAATTCGATGGCCGACAGGACGATTGAACGAGCATTCATATCGTCCAAAAGGGAGCCGGTCGCCGCGAGGACCACCCAGAACAGCGCCCCCGCCCCAGCAATCCAGCGATCGAAACGGCCGTTGAAGCCGGTGAACTGACGGTAGCCCAGCCAAAGGGAGCCGAAGGAAGCGAGCAATATGGCGTCGGCAGCAGTGACAGACAGAAAGTGCGGTATGTGCCCCCTCAGGGCGACCAGGGCCATGGTCAGAAAGGCAAGCCCGAAGGCTACGCCCCAGGACAGGATGCAGGTCTCGCGGCGTGCGGACGACCAGATCAGAATCAGACTGACGCAAATGCAAAAAGTCGCCGCCGCGACTGTGAACAGAAGGGTTGAAATATCGAGAAATCCACCCAAGTCGCCCCCCCTTTCTGGAAAATTCAAGCAAACATCAAGTAAAAACACGTATTCATCCCGTGTCTTGCTGCACCGAAAATGCAGGAATCCCGTTTATTGAAGGGGAATGTAACATAAAGAATCTAAAATCGCATGAATCGAGCCGACTGGCTTGCGCTATCGATTTTTCGACGTTTTGGTGCGCTTGAACGATAGCGCTTCAGCCGAGAACACCCCGCCGAATAACACTTCGGCAGCAGAATAATCCCTTTCCTCCATCAAGATACTTGGCCGAAATTGGCGAGACGGCAAGATAATACTGGGCGACCAATCTCAAGCGGGCCGGACCGACAATCGCCTAGTGGAACTCGCCCGGCAAGCTATCCCCCCAGCACCGACATTTGCCTCTTCAACGCAGGCTCTCGGCCGGGACTGGTCCCAAAATCATGCGACTTCGGCTTGGCGGCAACGGCGCTATGGATAGCCTCCTCGAGGCTCGTCACATTACCCTGTTGGCGGATAATTGCCCGGAAGTCCGTGAAATCCTCGTGGCCGAGGCAGGTGTAGAGGGCGCCTGTGGCGCTCAGACGAAGACGATTGCAGCTCTCGCAGAAGCAGTGACTCAAGGCGGTAATGAAGCCGATCCGACCGCCGGTGTCGTCAACGCGGACATAACGCGCGGGACCACCGGTCGACTCGTCGGTGTCGCTCAGCCGCCAACGCCGCTCAATCAGCTGCCTCAGTTCACCTAGCGGCAGATAGTGATCGGCGCAGTTGGACTTGACCTCGCCAAGCGGCATGGTCTCGATGAACGTGATATCCAGGTGGCGGTCCTGGGCGAACTGAACGAGAGCTTCTGCGTCGCGCTCGATATAACCCTTCTGGGCAACGGCATTGAGTTTGACCGCCATACCGGCGTCGCGGGCAGCATCGATCCCCTTCAGGACCAGGTCGATATCGCCACCGCTGGTGATCTCGGCAAACCGATCCCGATCAAGCGTATCAAGCGAAACGTTCAGGCGGCGGACGCCGCACTCCGCCAGCCCGCTTGCATATTTGGCCAGCAGAATACCGTTGGTCGTCATGCAGAGTTCGTCGAGAATGCCGCTTTTGAGGTGGCGCGACAGTCCCTGGAAAAGGTGCATGACTCCCTTGCGCACCAGCGGCTCGCCGCCGGTGATCCTGACCTTTCGAATGCCGCAGGCGATGAAGGCGGAGGTCAGAAACTCCAGTTCCTCGATCGTCAGAACGTCCCGACGTGGGGAGAACGAAACCTCGCCGGCCATGCAATAGCTGCAACGCAAGTTGCAGCGATCGGTCACGGATACCCTGAGGTAAGTGATCTCCCGACCGAAGCCGTCAATGAGTCCAGGCCGCATGGTTCACTCTCTACTGTCTCTGGGACGCCACCGATGGTATGGCGGCGTCCCGGCCGCTGGGCTCTCGGCAAACTGTCCTCAGGCGTTGGGATCGTTGGCGTTCGGGAAGAACAGCTGCTTGTCGCCGATATGATAGCCGGCGATCACCGCCTGCCCTTCCGGCGAGACAAGCCAGTCGATAAACGCCTGGCCGTCGTTGACCTTGACGGTGGGAATTTTCGCCGGATTGACCAGCATGACGCCGTATTGGTTGAACAGCTTCTTGTCGCCTTCGACGACGATCCCGAGATCGCCCTTATTGGCGAAAGCGATCCAGGTGCCACGGTCGGAAAGCGTGTAGGCCGCCATGGCATTCGCCGTGTTGAGCGTCGCGCCCATACCCTGACCAATCTCGCGATACCAGTCGCCGCGAACCGCCTGCAGATCGACACCGGCGGCTTTCCAGAGATTCAATTCTGCGGTGTTGGTGCCCGACTTGTCGCCGCGAGAGACAAACGGAGCCTTCTTGTCGGCAATCGCCTTGAAGGCCGCGGCCACGTCCTTGCTACCACCAATACCAGCTGGATCGCTCTTGGGACCAACCACCACGAAGTCGTTGTACATGACCGGATAGCGCTTCACGCCGAAGCCGTCCGCCAGGAACTTGAGCTCCTGCGCCTTGGCATGGACGAACACAACGTCGGCGTCACCCCGCCGCGCCGTGTCGAGCGCCTGGCCGGTCCCCTGGGCGATGACCTTCACCGTGATGCCGGTCTTGGCCGTAAACGCCGGCAGCAATACGTTGAAAAGTCCGGAATCCTGGGTCGACGTGGTCGACGCCACGGTGATGAAACGATCTTCGGCGTGGGCTGACCACGACAATCCGACGGCGATCAGCGCCGATGCGGCGGCTTGGATGAAGGTACGGCGTAACATTGAGAGTCTCCAGTTTTGCAGGATTGGGCCGATACTCACCAGAAGAGGCGGTGTTCCAGAAAGGCTTGGGCTTCAGCGCTCTGGGGGCTGCTGAAGAAGGTTTGGGCATCGTTTTCTTCGACGAGCCGACCACCGTGAAAAAAGAAGATCACGTCGGCGAAACGACGGGCGAGCCCAAGATCATGCGTTGTCAGCACCAGTGTGACGCCGCGCTCGTGCAGGACTTCCAGCATGTCCTCGATCTGGCGGCTGGCCGTCGGATCGAGTGACGAGGTGGGCTCGTCAAGAAACAGCAGATCCGGATTGAGACTGGCCGCACGGGCGATCGCCAACCTTTGCTGTTCGCCGCCGGACAAGACGCGCGCCGGCACGTCGGCTAAGGCCGTGAGACCAAACTGCGCCATCGTCTCGGTTGCGATACGCCGCCGTTCGGACCAGCCGACCCCGGCCATAGCCAGCGCATGCGTGAAATTGGCCCGCACCGAGCGGCGCAGCATCACCGGCTTTTGGAATACCATCGCCTGTTTGCGCCGAATTTCGGCCGCGGACCTTGGGCTGGTGAACTCGATGCTGCCGGCGGTCGGCGGTACGAGCCCGTGGCAAAGCTTGAGGAACAGCGTCTTGCCGGCCCCGTTCGGACCGAGAACGACACTGCGCTTCCGATTCTGAATGCGGGCGATGGGAACATCGAGCAGAACGCGCCCCTCCATTTCCAGTCGAAGATCCCGCACGACGAGCGGCAGCAGAGATGTCGTATCGCGCATCAGCTTTTCCCGGAAAACCGCGCGCCGACGCGCGAGATGCCATAGGCGAGACCGTTGATGGCCAGGGTGAGACTCATGAGAATGACGCCGAGCGCCATGGCAAGCGGCAGATCGCCCTTGGAGGTCTCGAGGGCGATTGAGGTGGTCATCGTGCGGGTAAAGCCGGCGATATTGCCGCCGACGATCAGAATCGCGCCCACCTCGGCACTGGCCCGGCCGAGACCGGCGAGCATCGTTGTCACCAGAGAAAAACGCGCATCCCAGAGCAGCGTCGGAATCGAGCCCAGCCGCCCGGCGCCGAGCGACGTGAGGTGGTCCCGATACTCGGTCCACAGGTCTTCGATCGTCTGCCTGGAGAGCGCCACGACGATCGGCAGCACCAGGACGAACTGCGCGATCATCATCGCTTTCGGCGTGAACAGCAGCCCCAGTCCGCCAAGCGGCCCGGAGCGCGACAGCAGCAAAAAGATCACCAGCCCCGCGACGACTGGCGGAAACCCCATCAGCGTATTGACCAAAACAATGACGACCGTTCGCCCTGGAAAGCGAACCAAAGCAAGACCCGCACCAAGCGGCAGCCCGACAAATCCGGCGCAGACGACGGCAGTGATGGTAACTCCCAGCGACAGCAAGACAATTTCAAGAAGACGCCCACCGTCTCCTCCAAGCAGAGACAAAACAGAAGACAAGATTGTCATGTCCTGCAACATATGTCTTTCCACGTAGTTACTAGCTGGTTTTACTGCTCGACACCCTCAAAAGACCGACCGACAATTCATCATATAAACATTAAATTCTAGAAATATAGACCTTTTGTCTATTTCAACTCATGATCATTACAAATGAATCACATCCGTCAAACTTTAGAAAGAGCGCAAACAGAGCCAACGCAGCGCCACCTCTGGTCAGGGACTTCCGCCCCTGACCCCAATTACAGCGGCAATGAACGAAAGGCTGTCACGCAGGCGACAAGGCCGAACCCGTACGGTTTACTCCGAAGGTCGGCTGATAGGTCGCGGTCGGAGGACGGCACGTCATCGCCCGACAGCCCTTGGCATGGACAGCATGATGCGCTTGGGTTGGTGCCGAAAGTAGCCAGCCCAGCCATATCAATGGATAGCTGGCTCGGGGAACTAAGGCGAACGGAGCAACTCCGCTTGGAGACGCCCGATGTCGGAGATGACCAGCGTGCGCGGGGTCGGGCGAACGATGTCGCCGGAGCGGATGAGTTCGGCGAGTACCGTTGAAACGGATTGGCGGGCCGCGCCAATTGCCATTGCAAGTTCATCGCCGATCGGGGCCGTCTCGATGACGGTTCCGCTCGGCGTTTCGCGTCCGTTGCTTTCCGCCAGCGTGCAGAGATGTCTGATCACGCGATAACGCACGCTTCGGAATGCCATGTCGCCAACCATCGACAGCGACCGATTGAGAAGTCCCTCGATAACCGACATCACACAGCTACCGAACTCCGGGTAGCTGCGAACCAGCCGTTGAAAGAGCGCCCTTGGAATGATCGCCATGTCGCCTTCGCTGCAGACTTCAATCGCCGAATCCGGGCCAAGCGGCACGGCATCGCCGCAGCCAAGCGTGAAAAGCGTCAATTCACGGCCTTCATGGGAGGCGAAACAGCGATATCGGCCGGAGGCAAAAATCAGGACAGCTTCGCCACAGTCATCCAGCAAGTCGGAGCCGTAGATGAGGTGTCCCGCCTTCACTCTGCGAAACCTGAGCGTCCCCTGGTCCTGGATCTGCTCCAGCGCAAGATGCGGGCGCATTGGCTGGCTGCCAACTCGGCTGGCCGCCCAAGCATCCCGACTGGAGGGCATCGAAAAAGCGGCTCTGGAAATTGGTTTTTGAGGCAGTTGGAGACGAGCAAAAAACGCCTCGCCGCTTCTCGACCGAATCCGGCACTCACCCGACGCAACCGCTCGCTCCACGACATCGAGTTCCGTCTCGAACAACAGGGGAAACTCAGTGTTCCCAATGGACGACCAATCAAGTCCAGTGAATTCGAGCGCCGCCCGGTTGGCACCAACCAGACGATCATCATCGAAAGCAAACAGTCCCTCGCGGAGACCGCCAAGCATGTGTGGGTCGCGGTGAAAACAAAGTTTCGTATGTCTGGAAAAACGCCGTTCGAACAGTCTGCGCTCGATTTCAGCGACAGCGCGTTTGATCAGAAGAAGGAGATGGGTGTGGGCCACCGAGAGGGAGGTCGAGACGTCGAGAACGCCCGCCAGCGCGCCCGACGGGTCGACAATCGGCACCGCCGAGCAACTGATGGACGTATTCGGGCAGAAGAGGTGCTCGGCGCCGACGACGGAAAGGGCGAGCCGTTCGAGCATGGCGGTGCCAATGGCGTTGGTCCCGATGGCCTGCTCGGACCAGTCGAATCCCTCGCTCAAGCCAAGCTTGTCGGCTTCGTTGGAAAAAGAGCCGCCGCCCAGCTTGGTCAGGACGATGCCCGAGGGGTCGGTGAGGACGACCACGCCGTCAAATTCGTTCAGTTCCTGGCCAAGCGATACCATTTCTTCCCAGGCAGAAGCGATCAACTCGCCATGGCAATCCTTGAGGCTTCTGAGCCCCGCTTCGGCGAGCCTGTCGCGCCGTCGGCTCAACGTCAGGGATGCGAACCCCAACTGACTGCTCCGCTGCCACGACCTGACCAGCGGCGATGGCACGCCTTCAGGTACGGCGCCGGTGGACAGGAACTGCGACCGCACCGCCAGAATCCGGTCGTCATGCGGCCAATGGCAACTGCCAACGATCTGATTGTGCTGCCTCGCTGACGGATGGCAACGTTCGCAGCTCGACGCGTCTGCGAAAGGCGCTCCGCACTCAACCGTTTGGTTTCTGATTGGCAAGTTCATCTGGGCCAACCTTTGCATGACATCGAAAGCTGTAACGGCGGAACTCACAACGATGACCGTCGACGGCAGTCATCAGTTGAGCTGGCTGTAGGCGTAAAAAGAAATCGGATCGCCGGCTTTGATCTCCGTGCAGGCCTCGGAAAGCTCGACCATCCCGTCCGTCCGGGTCAGGGACGTGAGAACACCGGCGCCATCGACAGGGTATTTGCGGGCGACAGTCTTGCCGCCCTGTTGGTCGAGCGACACGCGAACGTATTCCCGTCGACCCGCCTTCTTCTTGTAGTCGAAACCGGAGAGAACCGTCATGCCCGCAAGTGGCGATGGCGTCCCTCCAGAAAGAGCGATCACCAGCGGCCGCAACACATGCGCAAACGTGACGAAGACTGCGACCGGATTGCCCGGAAGGCCGATCAAAGGCGTGCCATTGACGATTCCCATGGCCAACGGCCGCCCCGGCTTGATACCCAGCCGCCAGAAGACGATCGAGCCCTTGGCGGCGATGGCGGCCCGCACGTGATCCTCTTCACCGGTAGAGACACCGCCGGACGTAACGATGAGATCGTGCGATTGGCTGGCAGCATCGAGGCGTTTGGCGGTGATGTCCCGATCATCGGGGAGTATGCCGAGGTCGGAAACCTCGCATCCGGCCCGCTTCAGCATGACCTGCAGCGAAAAGCGGTTCGAGTCATAAATCGCCGCCGCGCCGAGCGCCTGCCCCGGATCGCGCAGCTCGTTGCCGGTCGAAAACACCGCCACGCGCGGGCGTTTCCGGACCTCGACAGCGGTCACGCCAAGCGCGGCCAGCAGCGCGATGTCGCGCGGCTCCAGCCGCCGTCCGGCCGGCACCGCAACACTTCCGCGCGCAATATCCTCGCCTTGCGGACGGCGATTAGCGCCTTTCCGGAGCCCCGGCGGCAACTCGACGCTGCCGTCGTCGCGGACGACCACGTCTTCCTGCATGAACACGGTGTCGGTTCCCGGCGGCATGGGTGCGCCGGTAAAGATGCGCGCCACGGTCGTCCGAGCAACAGCCTCCGACGCCGCCTGCCCGGCGATAATCCTGACGCTGACCGGTAGCACGGTCGGTCCGCTCGCGGCCAGGTCCGTGTGCGCCACGGCATAGCCATCGACCGCAGAATTGTCGAACACCGGCAGATCGATTGGCGCGATCGCGTCGGTGGCGAGAAAGCGTCCGTCAGCATCGATCAAGCTGACCATCTCCGTCTCACCGATCGGCGGAATTCGGGCGGCAACCAGCGCAAGAGCCTCTTCGACCGGCATCAGATCGCCGCCGAAGGCGAAGGCATCCGAACTCAACTGCACCATAAACCTGCCTCCACCCTTTCAAGGACTTCCATCGCGCTTGCCAGCTTTATCAGAAGAGGCGCTGGTGTTGACCAATCTCACCCAATGGAAACCTGGCGCTTTCGGCGCGATAGGCATCAGCCAGCAGTTCCGCAGGATGTGACACCGGCTTTTCCTGCATCTGCATGAATTGCAATCGGCAAGCCAGGCATTCGGTGACGATCCTGTCTGGCGCTGCCGTCGCGATCCTGTCGATCAGACCATGCCCCATGGCGAGCGAGGCTGCATGAAAATCGGCCTTGAAACCCATGATGCCGCCAAGGCCGCAGCAGTCCATCGGTTGCCCGACCGGTGAAACGTCGGATTGGGGTGCCTTTTCCAGAAGGCGCAGCCATGGACGCCCCATGTTCTGCTCACGGAGATGGCATGGCGGGAAATAGGACAGCTTCTCCGACACCGCCATCGCCGGCAGATGCAAGGCTCCCTCCCCGTCAAGGATGGTGAGATATTCGCCAAGCTCGAAGACATGCGCGGCGACCTTGATGCGCTGACGAGCATCCCAAGCCGCGAAATAACCGACATCGCCCCGACCCGCCTCGGCATGCAGGCCGAGATTGTAGTTGATCACCCAAGGCGCCAGAAACTCCGACGCGACACTGCCGGTACGGCCCGACGGACCGGATAGCTCGGCGGTCAGCGCCCGCGCGATCGCCCCAGTATCGCCGTCCAGCTCGGCTGACAGAACCCTGATACGATCGCGATAGGCCGGCGAGAACTGCGCATCGCGGGCCAGCACCGACTTGAACATGAACGAACAAGTCGGGCAGGCCGTCACGATGTCATAGCCGTCTTCGACGCAGCTCTGCAGGACTGGCAGATTGGCAGCGACCAGGTCGAGCGTGAACGGCTTGTCGCCTTCGAGGAAGGTCGGCATGCCGCAGCATTTCTGCTCCGGCACGAAGACGGTGACGCCGTTTCTTTCCAGAACCTCGATGGTCGCCTTGGCGACTTCTGGAAACATGTAGCGAGCGGTGCAGCCGACGAAATAGGCGACCTTGCGGCCCTCCGTCTGCTTTGGGCGGTCGAAACCATGCCGGGCCACCCACCGCGCCAGACGATCGCGTGGAAACGACGGCATCTCTCGGTCCGGGTGGACGCCGACAAGTCGCCGGGCCAGCCGCCCCAGCAGCGGGCTTTTCATCACGATATCGACCAGTGCCGGGAAGGTGCCGCACAACCTGCCGACCAACTGGACGTTTTCAACGAAACGGGTCGCCAGCGGCAGACCATCCCGTTCGACAAAGGCATCCTTGGCCCGGCGAATGTCGCTCTGAACCGGACGGCAGGGACATTGACCGCAGGCGTTGCAAAGGTCGATCAGCTCGGCGAGATCCTGCCCCGACACAGGCTTTCCGCCTGACTTGGCCCGATCGGCGAGATTGAACAGACGCGGAAAATACTGGCACGGCGCGTCTTCCATCAGGTCGCGACACTGCTCGCAGTTGACGCAAGTTGTCATGACGGCCCGCACCAGACTCTCCGGTTTGTCGAGGGTCATTGGCCGCCTTCCTCTTTATCGTCTTTCTCGGTTGGCGAGAAAGCCAGGCCAAACGGCTGTGCGGGCTTGGTCTGACCGTGAATGCCGAGCAGCAGACGGTGCGGCCCCGGTACGCCTGGCGGAACGAGGGCGACCCGATCGCCGGAATGGATGACGGCATCCTCGACGGCGATGGCGGAACGGTTGACGATCAGCGACTCCACTTTGGCGCTGTCGATCGACAGGAAACGCAGCAGCTCCTCGCCTGTCATGTCGGCCGAAACATCGAGAAAATGCGGGATAGACCAGCCGCGTTCGCTGAACAGCGACCGCAACCCCATGAAGGCGATGAGTTCGATCTGCCCGCTCATCTGCTTTCCCTTAGGTTTGCCCGAAGACAGGCGACATCGGATTTCTGAAGTATTCGACGAGATCAAAGCCCATGTCGCGGATATCGACCATCAACAGACGTCCGATCAACGGTTGGCCAACGCCGGTGATCAATTTCAGCACCTCGCAGGCGGCAAGCGTGCCGAGCACGCCGACGACGCTGCCGAGAATGCCAACCTCCGAGCAGGTCAGCGCGGCGGTGTCCGGCTCTCTGGGCATCAGGCAGCGCCAACTCGGGTTGGGCTGGCCATTGGCGCCCACAGCATAGGGTAGAAGCGTCGTCAGCGAGCCATAGAACTCGAGCACGCCCGCCGTAACCAGCGGCTTGCGGCAGGCATAGGCTGTATCGGCCACCAGAAAGCGGGTCGGGAAGTTGTCGGTGCCATCGACGACGATGTCGTAGGCTTTCACAAGCTCCCCGACATTCTCGGCGTTGAGGCGAAGGGGATGCAGCTCGACATTGACGTGAGGATTGAGAGCGGCAACACGCTCGCTGGCGCTGACGACCTTGAGCTGACCGACATTGGCCGTCGCATGCACCACCTGCCGCTGCAGGTTGGAAAGGCTGACCTTGTCGTCGTCCACCAAGCCGAGCGTGCCAACCCCGGCGGCTGCCAGATACTCGATCACCGGCGAACCGAGCCCGCCGGCACCGACGCACAGGACGCGGGCCGCCTTGAGCTTGTTCTGGCCGGGACCGCCAACGTCCCGGAGCAGGATATGTCGGCTGTAGCGCTGGAGCTCCAGGTTGGAAAGCAAAGCTCTCTCCTCCGTTCTGCCGACGTCGTAAAATGGCTGAGGAGGCCCTTTGCAGGGCCTCCTCCACGTTCGTTCTGACGGCTCAGCCGATAAGCACGTGTTGGGGACGCGGCTTACCGATTGATAGGCCCCTAGGAGGCAGGGCCTATCCTCCTCCAAGGAGAGGAAAGAGCGCCAGAACGTCGTCTTCGCCGAGCACGCGGTCGAGTTCGGCCGCGCGCCCATGGATGAAGATCATGCCGATCAGGCCAGGATCGATCTCAAGGTCCGTTGCAACGTCGCCAACGGTGGTTCCCGGCGGGTATTGCCGCCGGGCCTCCTTGAAGCGGTTTTCGCGAAAGTTCGCGAACAGTTTGACCGTGATCCACATGATCGTCCCGGCTCAGAGCACATCCGGCGAAATTTGCCTCGCCGGATGCGCTTCTGGTTGTATCGACGCTTTAGAAGTTCCAGAAAGTCGCCAGTTCCTTCTGGTCCATGTCCCACTTGACGTTGTGCGGCGCGATGGCCTCGAGCTCGAAGAACTCCGGCAGACGGTCCTGCTCCGGTCCGATGCCGGCGGCGAGGTTGAACTCATGCTCCAGCTTGAGCACGGTCTTGCCCAGCCCAACCACGTCGTCCATCGTCAGCTTGCCGCCAAACCGGGCGTTCAGCATGTCCACCGCGGCCGGCAGACACTCGGCGATATCGAGCGCCGGGAAGGCGATGAACAGGCAGAGGCCGGTCGAGTCGATGGCCGCCGTGGCAATCTGCAGGTTGCGCGACAGTTCGACCTGCCCTTCGTTGGACAGCGGATCGACCTTGCCGCCGACGTTGAGCACGTTGGTGGCGACGGCATAGCCGGCCGTGTGATCGGCGCCCTGGGTCGTTGTGGCGTAGGTCACACCGATGCCCTTGACCGAGCGGGGATCGTAAGCCGGGATTGCCTGGTTCTTGACGACCGGCACCCGGGTAACGCCATAGGTCTTGCCGACATGGCCGGTACCACCGCCGAGGATGCGGCCGAGCGGCGTCGCCTTACCGATCTCCTCGCGCAGCATGCGCAGCACTTCCATGCCGTCGCCGAACTTGAGGAGGCCCGCCTCCATGGCAACGCCGAACATCACCGGCGTCTCGATGCTGTCGACACCAAGATCGTCCATGACGTTGTCGCACTCGGCGATGAGGTCGAGGTTGTTGATCAGGCAGTCGGCGCCATAAGCCCAGATGGTCTCGTACTCGAAGCCGGAGGTGAGGTACTTGCCGTCCTTGTCGTTATAGACCTGCGAACACTGGATCACGCAGCCGATCGAACAACCGTGCGTCGGCTCGCCGCCACGGGCGACGATGGTGTCGTACATGTGCTCGCCGGAGATCATGTCGTGGTGCTCGCACTGACCCGACGTGAAATTGCGGGTCGGCAGGCCACCGATCTCATGCAGAATGTTGACCAGCACGGCGGTGCCGTAGGTCGGCAGACCTTGGCCCGAGACCGGATGGTCCTTGAGTGCCTTGGTGAAGATCATGTTGGCGGCCTTGAAGGCGGCCGAGTCGACCAGCGGCACCGGACGCGTGCCCTCCTGATCGATGGTGATGAACTTGACGCGCTTCGAGCCCATCACCGCGCCGAGGCCGCCGCGGCCGAAGCTGCGCAGCTTTCCTTCCGGGTCACGGGTCGAAATGTTCGAGATCATCATCAGATTCTCACCGGCGGAGCCGATGGTGATGACGCCCTTGTCTTCGCCATACCGCTTGGCGACCGACTCCAGAACCGCGAAGTTGTTTAGCCCGACCGTCTCGGTTTCAGGCTCGACCACCACGCCCTCGTTGCTGATACGGATGTTATACCAAGTGTCGGTCGCGGCAGGCTGACCCTCGATGATGATCGCCTTGATGTCGAGGCGGCCGAGCATGCGCCCACAGGTACCCCCGGCATTGCTTTCCTTGATGGTGCCGGTCAGCGGGCTCTTGGCGCCGGCGGACATGCGACCGGCATTGGCGGCGGCCGTGCCGGACAGGAGCCCGGGGGCGAACACAAGCTTGTTGTTGGGGCCGAGCGGGTGGCAAGTCGGCGGCACTTCGGCGGCGACGACGGTCGACGTCAAGGCGCGCCCGCCGAGACCAGCCCAGGCGGCCGGCGCTTCATCGATGCGGACCGAAAGATCCGTCATGTTGATGCGAATGACTTTAGGCATGGCTCTTCCTCCAACTGCCGATCCGGAGGTCCCCAAATGCCTCGTGATTTCGGCCTTGCCAAAACGATGGTTGGCGACGTGACTGTCACGTTCGCCTGAGCCATCCTTGTCGAAAGTCATCGAATCAAGCAAATCAGAGAAAATACGAACCTATACTATTATGTTTTCGCCGACATAATTTAATTCGCATCGGCTCAATAAGAATAATTATATGGAAGATCATATTTTTGCTTGGAAATCGGCCAATTCAAAATGATGCAGCCTATACGACCCCAATTATACTCTTGAAAACATAATTGTCGGAGCCATCAGAGCAGCCCGCATATTCTTTAGTCTAAATCGTTATCCAAGCCCGCACCTGGGACGGGCGCTACGATGGCAGCATCAAGCGCCGCCAGGTGGGGGGCGGCGGCTTCCTGAGCCAGTTGTTCGATGAGGCGATAGCGGCGGACGACGTCGCCCCCCAACTCAGTCAGCGACGCACCACCGGCGCTGCCCGTGTGCCCGACGACCAACGGCTGGCCGAAAGCCTTGTTCATCTGATCGATGAGATCCCAGGCGCGGCGATACGTCATCTCCAACTCACGCGCGGCAGCCGATATCGAGCCGACGCGAGCGACCGCCTCCATGAGCGATATCTTGCCCGGTCCGATGCGCGTGTCGGCATCCACCCGCAACTGAAAGCGAAGTTCGATCATGCTGCCCTACCCTCGCAACGCATGGCACATTCGCCAAGCATTATCCGCCATGTCGGACAGGAAGCGCCAGCCCGACCTACTTCGCGGCTCAACGATCGTAGCGCGCGTTGGCGATTTCTCGAGCAATTACACGCAAATATAGTCTCGGGAGAGAGATTGGCTGGGGGACCTGGATTCGAACCAAGACGAACGGAGTCAGAGTCCGTCATTCTACCGTTAAATTATCCCCCAGCGGGACTCCGACGGTTCGGAGGCGGCGATGAAGCGGCGCTTCGTCGGCTGCGGCGTTCTGGTACCCGATCGAAATCGCCCTGTCAAGGCGCTGACAAAGCTTGCGTAACACCACGCAACGGGAGGAACGGGTCGGCGCTGCAAGGCGGCTTTACGGGCGGATCGCCCGCGAAAGCACTTTTTGCCACTGTTAGTTCTGACGATGAGTTTTAAGGTATATTAAGAAAATCGCCTCCAAAAGTCGCGCCGCGACCTAACGCTTCCCCTCTTTCCATGCCAATATGGTGGTTACGTGATCGCGCCAAGACGTCGGCCGCCGCAAGGCATACCGACCCCAGAACAACGATAGCGACGCGCCCCAGTCGCCCGATGATGGACTACGCTGCAGCCCGATGCCGTGGATGAGTTTTGCCCATGATCTCCCGCCGAAAGAGCAGGGAGTGACCGACGATAGCGGTGCTCTGCTGCGCCTGATGCAGCTCGTGCTGGCGGGTGTCGACGCCTCGGGGAGCGAGGGCTGCCGCCTCACGCGCGATTCGGCGATCGTCAGCGTTGCCCGGGCGCTGGTCGGCGAAGCGACCGATTGGACCGCCGCCAGCCGCACGGCCACCATGGCGCTGCGCGACCTCGTCTGGCGCGTCGACACCGCGCGCGGCTTGCTGCTCGACAAGGTCAGCGACCGCGCCCGCAAGGATGTCGAGGCGCTGCTCGACACGGCCGACATCCACGCCTTTCTGAAAACGGCCCTGCCTCGCGCCCCCCGCGTGGCGGAAGATGGCGAAGAAATCGCCTGAAGCGGTTGACAAACGGCCCGCCGCGTTGTGGTTTGGCGGCCTTTCCGGGACCGCCGCGAGATCATAAACTATAATGAGCAGCCTTGAATCCTCTTCCTCCGCCGAAGCGCGGCTTCACCGCGAGATCGAGCGGCGGCGCACTTTCGCCATTATCTCGCATCCGGACGCCGGCAAGACGACGCTGACGGAAAAGCTGCTGCTGTTCGGCGGCGCCATCCAGATGGCTGGCCAGGTGCGCGCCCGCGGCGAGAACCGCCGCACCCGCTCCGACTGGATGAAGATCGAGCGCGACCGCGGCATCTCCGTCGTCACCTCGGTGATGACCTTCGAGTATGGCGGCAACGTCTTCAACCTGCTCGACACGCCCGGCCACGAGGACTTCTCCGAAGACACCTATCGCACGCTGACCGCCGTCGACAGCGCCATCATGGTGATCGACGCGGCCAAAGGTATTGAGGACCGCACGCGCAAGCTGTTCGAAGTCTGCCGCATGCGCGACATCCCCATCGTTACCTTCGTCAACAAACTCGACCGCGAGGCCCGCGATCCCTTCGAGACGCTGGACGAGATCGAGAAGACGCTGGCCTTGGACACGGCGCCCATCACCTGGCCGGTCGGCTCGGGCAAGGACTTCATCGGCACCTACGACCTCAAGCGTCGCCAGACGCGCCTGATGAACGAGAAAGGCGACGACCACCGCGACGAGATTGGCGACGAACAGCTGGATGCCCTCCTGAAAGAGCGCTACTTGACCGAACTCAGAGAGGGGATCGATCTGGCCGCCGACGGCGCCAACGCTTTCGACCTCCAGTCCTTCCGCGAGGGGCACCTGACGCCGGTCTACTGGGGCTCGGCGCTGCGCAATTTCGGCATCAAGGACATTCTGGACGGCCTCGCCGCCTACGCCCCTCCCCCGCGCGATCAGGCGGCGTCGAGCCGGGTCGTCAAGGCGGAGGAGCCGAAGATGACCGCCTTCGTCTTCAAGATCCAGGCGAACATGGATCCCAACCATCGCGACCGTATCGCCTTCGTTCGCCTGTGCTCGGGCAAGCTCACACGTGGCATGAAGGTCAAGCACGTCCGGACGCAGAAGACCATGGGCCTCACCGCGCCACAGTTCTTCTTCGCCCAGGACCGCCAGATCGCCGACGAGGCCTGGGCCGGCGACGTCGTTGGCATCCCCAACCACGGCACGCTGAGGATCGGCGACACGCTGACCGAGGGCGAGAACCTTGCCTTCGTCGGTGTGCCGAGCTTCGCGCCGGAAATCCTGCGCCGCGTCCGCCTTGAGGACGCCATGAAGGCCAAGAAGCTGAAGCAGGCCTTGCAGGAGCTCGCCGAGGAAGGCGTCGTGCAGGTGTTCCGCCCCGTCGACGGCTCGCCGGCGCTGGTCGGCTTTGTCGGCGCCCTGCAGCTCGATGTGCTGCAGGGGCGGCTCGAACAGGAATACGGCCTGGAGGTCGGCTTCGAGGTCAGTCAGTACAACATGGCGCGCTGGCTGGCCGGCGAAAAGCAGGATGTGACCGACTTCCAGAATGGCAACCGCTCGGCCATGGCTGAGGACGTCGATGGCGACCCGGTGCTGCTCGCCACCTCCGGCTACGCCTTCAACTACATCAAAGAGAAGTGGCCGAAGATTCTCTTCACCGACATCAAGGAAACGCAGGCGCGCGCCGTGGAAGGCTGAGCCTTCTCTGTCTGCTTTCCTGGAACTGACGCAAAAAGGCCGGGCGCCAGTGCCCGGCCTTTGCTATTCTTGAGTGCTCAGCCTACATCACTTGCCGAAGGCGGCGGCCATCAGTTCGCGGGTGTAGCTCTCGCGCGGCGCGTCGAAGATCTGGTCGGTCGACCCTTCCTCGACGATCTTGCCGCTCTTCATGACGATGATGTAGTCCGACAGCGCCCTGACCACCGCCAGATCGTGGCTGATGAACAGGTAGCTGAGGTCATGCTTGGCCTGCAGGTCGCGCAGCAGCTCGACGATCTGTTTCTGTACCGAGCGGTCGAGCGCCGAGGTCGGCTCGTCCAGTACCACCACCTGAGGCTTCAGGATGATGGCTCGGGCGATGGCGATGCGCTGACGCTGGCCGCCCGAGAACTCGTGCGGATAGCGGTTGCGCGTCGCCGGATCGAGGCCGACTTCCAGGAAGGCCTTGATGGCCCTGACGTCACGGTCCGATTTGCTGAGCTGCGGCTCATGAACCAACAGACCCTCGGTGACGATCTGCCCGGCGGTCATGCGCGGGCTGAGCGAGCCGAACGGGTCCTGGAACACCAGCTGCATCTGCCGCCGGTGGCGCCGCATCTCCTGGCGACTCGCCTCGGAGATATCGTCGGTGCCGAAACGGATGGCGCCGGTGCCGTGGTTGAGGCGCAACAGCGCCCGACCGAGCGTCGACTTGCCCGAGCCACTCTCGCCGACGATGCCGATCGTCTGGCCTTCCTTGAGGCGAATGTCGACATGGTCGACGGCGTGAATGTCGAGCTTCTTGCCACCCATGAAGCCGCCGCCCATCGAGAAGCGGACGTCGACGTCCCTGCCCTCGAGCAGGATCGGCGCGTTATCGGCCGGCGGCGCCTTGCGACCGGTCGGCTCGGCGGCCAGCAGCATCTTGGTATAGGGGTGCTGCGGGTTGGCGAAGATGTCGGCCACTGTGCCAGTTTCCACCACCTCGCCGGTGCGCATCACCGCGACCCGGTCGGCGAAGCGGCGGACAATGCCGAGATCGTGGCTGATGAACACGATGGCCAGGCCGATCCGCTGCTTCAGCTCGACGAGCAGCTCCAGGATCTGCGCCTGGATGGTGACGTCGAGCGCGGTCGTCGGCTCGTCGGCGATCAGCAGTTCCGGATCGTTGGCAAGCGCCATGGCGATCATCACGCGCTGACGCTGACCGCCCGACATCTCATAGGGGTAGCTGTCGACGCGGCGCTCCGGATCAGGGATCTTCACGAGCTTCAGAAGATCGATCGCCCGCGCCCGCGCTGCCTTGGCTGAAAGGCCGCGGTGGCGCCTCATCGGCTCGGCAAGCTGCTTGCCGATCTTGTAGAGCGGATCGAGCGAGGTCATCGGCTCCTGGAAGATCATGGTGATCTTGGCGCCGCGGATGCGGTTCAGCTTGCCGATCGGCAGGCCGATCATCTCCTGACCCTGGAACTTGGCCGACCCTTCGGCGCGACCATTGGCGGCGAGCAGGCCCATGATTGCCATCATGGTCTGGCTCTTGCCCGATCCGCTTTCGCCGACGATCGCCAGCGTTTCGCCCTTGTTCACCTGGAGGTCGATGCCCTTCACCGCGTGAACGTCACCGGTCGGCGTCGAAAAGCGGACATTGAGGCCGCGAATATCAAGAAGCGTATCGGCCATGTCAGCGGTCCTTCGGATCAAGGGCGTCGCGCAAACCGTCGCCGATGAAGTTGAGGGCAAACAGCGTCACCACGAAGAAGACGGCCGGATAGATCAACAGCCATGGCACCGCCTGCATGCCCGTGGTGCCCTCGGCGATCAGCGCGCCCCAGGAGGTCATCGGCTCCTGCACGCCCAGGCCCAAAAAGCTGAGGAAGCTCTCAAGCAGGATGACCTTTGGCACCAGCACGGTGACGAACACCACGACGGGGCCGATGGTGTTGGGAATGACGTGCCGGCGGATGATCTGCCAGTTGGAAAGGCCCATGGCGTGCGCCGCCTCGACGAACTCGCGCCGTTTCAACGACAGCGTCTGTCCACGCACGATACGCGCCATGTCCAGCCATTCGATGGCGCCGATCGCCACGAAGATCAGCACGAAATGCCGACCGAAGAACACGACGAGCATGATCACGAAGAACATGAACGGCAGCGAGTAGAGGATCTCGACAAAACGCATCATCACGTTGTCGACGCGGCCACCGATGTAGCCCGACACGGCACCGTAGGTGACACCGATGATCAGCGACACGAAGGTGGCCAAGAAGCCGACGGTAATCGACACCTGACCGCCCACCATGATGCGCGGCAAGAGGTCGCGACCGTTGCGGTCGGTACCAACAGGGAAATACTGCCCGTTGATTTTACCCTTGACCTCGATTGTCTTGCCATCGTCCAGCGTCGAGGTGATTTCAGAGGCGTCGAACTCGTCCGGCCGGTCAAGATAGCGTGTGGCGCGAGGGTCGATCGGCTTGTCGGAACTGATGCGGGCCGTGTAGGTCGTCCCCTCCGCGTTGAAAGTGTCGAGCCTGAGGTGCGCCCGCTCGACGGCCGTCTGCATCACCTGATGCAGTGTGTCTTCGAGCGGATAAGGATCGAGCGATGGCGGCACCGCCACGTAGGACGGGAAGATCTGGTCATACTTGTGCGGATACACCCAGGTGCCGCCGAAGCTGAACACCGCGACGAGGATCAGCACGACGAGGCTGGCCATCGCCGCCTTGTTGCGCACGAAGCGATGGCGGGCCATGGCCCACAGGCTGATGCCGCGTACCGCGGCCGCCGGCTCGCTGAGGGTTTGGGTCATCTCACTCATAACGGACCCTCGGATCGAGAACGGCATAGAGAATGTCGACGAGAAGATTGAACACGACGATGAACACCGAAATCAGCACCACGGTGCCCATCACCAGCGTGTAATCACGGTTGAGAGCGCCGAGGACGAAGTAGCGACCGACGCCGGGCAGCCCATAGACCGTCTCGACCACCACCGAGCCGGTCAGCACGGCAGCCGCGACCGGGCCGAGATAGCTGACGGCCGGCACCAGCGCGGCCCGCATGGCATGGACGACCACCACGACGCGGGTCGGCAGGCCGTAGGCGCGGGCGGTACGGATATGGTCGGCCCTCAGCGTCTCGATCATCGAGCCGCGGGTGATGCGCGCGAATACCGCCAACTGCGGCAGCGCCAGGGAAATCACCGGCAACAGCAGATTTCTCGGGCCACCATCACCCCAACCGCCGGCCGGTAGCCAGTGCAGCACGACGGCGAAGACAAACGACAGGATCGGCGCCAGCACGAAATTCGGAACGGTGATACCGAAGCTCGCAATGCTCATCACGGCGTAGTCGACGAAGGAGTTTTGCCGGAGCGCCGCGTAAGAACCGATGGCAATACCGCCAAGAACCGCAACAAGCAGCGCCCATGCACCGAGCGTCATCGAATAAGGCAGGCTTTTGGCGATCAGCTCGGCCACGGTGAAATCACGGTAGATGAAGCTCGGGCCAAGGTCGCCGTGCAGGAGATTCCACAGATAGTGGCCGTACTGCACGACCAGCGGCTGATCGAGCAGGAAGGCGCGCTTCAGATTCTCAAGGGTCTGCGGCTCCAAGGGGCGTTCGAGGTTGAACGGACCACCCGGCGCGACACGCATCAGAAAGAAGGAGAGAGTAACGACGATGAAGATGGTCGGCAGGGCCGACATCAACCGTCGCAGGACAAAACGCAGCATGGACCCATCCCCGTTGGGTTGGTCAGGGAAGGCGAGAACGACACGCCGGCCGGGCACCCGAAGACAAGCCTCCGGATAGGCCGACGGGCGCCGCCTCCCCTTTACGGGAATGCGCCGCCTTCAGGAATGCCGCCCTTTTCCCGATCGGGAAAAGGGCGGACGCCGTCGATCATCTCACTGAAGCGACAGGAACTTGGTCAGGTGCTCATTGACGCCGTTCAGCGAAAAGCCCTTGACCTTGTTGGAAACGAGCCAGGAGGAGGCGTGCACCATTAGCGGCACGACGCCCTGCTCGTCCATGGCGATCTGCTCGGCGTCATGCAGCATCTGCAGGCGCTTGGCGGCATCACGCTCCTCATAGGAGGCCTTCATCAGCTCGTCGAACTTGGCGTTCGTGTAGTGACCGTAGTTGAAGGTCTTGTTGGAGCTGACCATCAGGTTCAGGAAGTTTTCCGGGTCGGCGTAATCGGCCTGCCAGCCGCAACGCGCCGCATCGAACGAGCCGCCTTCCTGCAGGTAGGCGTAATGCGACTTGAGGTCGAGGTTCTGGATGGTGACCTCGGCGCCGAGGACCTTCCACATGTCGGCGACGGCGGTGGCCACCTTTTTGTGGTTGTCGTTGGTGTTGAAACGGATATCGACCTTGAGCGGCTTGCCGCCTTCGCCGTAGCCGGCTTCTTTCAGGAGCTCCTTGGCCTTGTCTTCGCGATCGAGCTGGTCGAGATCGGCCCATTCGGGTTTGGCCGGCGTATAGCCGACGATGCCGTCCGGCACGAAGGAGTAGGCCGGAAGCTGCGTACCGGAGAAAATCTTGTCCGACAGGAAGTCGCGATCGACGGCCATGGAAAAGGCCTGGCGAACGCGTACGTCGTCGAACGGCGGCTTGCGCATGTCGAGGACATAATAATAGGAGGAAAGGTCGGGCGCAGCCAGAACCTGGTCCTTACCGAGCTTGTCCTCGAGGAATTTCTTCTGATCGGTCTGGAAATTGTAGACGACATCAAGTTCGCCGGCTTCGAACATGCGCTCAGTCGTCGCCTGATCTTCCGACGGATTGTAGATGACCTTGTCGATCTTGACGCTGGCCGCATCCCAGTACTTGGAATTCTTCACCGAGGTGAGGTGGTCGTTGGGCACGTTCTCGGTCAGGCAGAAGGCGCCGTTGCAGACGATGTTGCCCGGCTTGATCCACTCACTGCCAAACTTCTCGACAGCCCAACTCGGAACCGGCAGCGCGGCGTAATGGGCCAGCAGCTCGATGAAATAGGGGGTCGGACGCTCGAGCGTGATCTCGAGGGTCTTGGCGTCGATTGCCTTGACGCCCAGCGTATCGACCGCCGCCTTGCCACCGTTGATCGCTTCCGCATTCTTGATCGGGTAGAGAATGTTGGCGTATCCGGCCGCTTCCTTCGGATCCTCCATCCGGCGGTAGGCGAACACGAAATCATTGGCGGTGACCGGCTTGCCATCCGACCAGTTGGCGTCCTGGCGCAGCTTGAAGGTGTAGACCGTGCCGTCATCCGACAGTGTCCAGCTTTCGGCCGCGCCTGGGATCACCTTGCCGTGCGGATCATAAATGGTGAGGCCCTCGAACATATCGCGGACAATGAAGCCCTCGACGTCGATGGAGATATGTGCCTGATCCAGCGTCTGCGGCTCACCGCCGTTGCCGCGGCGAATGACGACTTCGGCCAGCGACGGCGTCGCCAGAACCGCCAGCATCGAGCCGGCGATCAACGTCGCCGACATTGTCCGAAATATACGGTGAGTGGTCATATTTTCGAGCCTCCTGCCTGTAGTCACGCCAACCGGATGTTTTCCACCGATCGTCGAAAAGAATTGTGTTTTCGTTGGTTAGCTTGCCAGTGATCCAAACGCGCCAAGAATGCCAGACGGCGCAAGTCGTCGTTCTTTTTCTTCTTCGCCAGCGTCAAACGCCGGGCCTGTGCTGGGCTATCCAGTGCCAGGCGATATCGATCCGGCGGGGTACCCAAACCTTATCATGCGATAGCACATAGTCCACAAAACGCCGTAGCGCGGCCACGCGAGCCGGTCGCCCGACAAGGCGGCAATGCAGGCCGACGTTCAGCATCTTGGGACTGCCGTTCCGCCCTTCCTCATAGAGCACGTCGAAAGCGTCCTTGAGGTAGGTGTAGAACTGATCCCCCGAGTTGAAACCTTGATTTGTCGCAAATCGCATATCGTTGGTGTCGAGCGTATACGGAATGATGAGATGCGGCCCGTTGGGGCCCTCCACCCAGTAGGGCAGATCGTCGGCATAAGAATCTGACGAATAGAGGAAACCGCCCTCCTCCATCGCAAGTTCATTGGAGTGGATCGAGGCGCGGCCGGTATACCAACCGAGCGGCCGCGACCCCGTGACCTCCTCGTGGATGCGGATGGCTTCAAGCATGTGCTCGCGCTCGGCTTCCTTGGTATAATCCTTGTAGTCGATCCACTTGAGGCCGTGGCTGGCGATTTCCCAGTCGGCCTCCTTCATGGCCGCCACAATCTCGGGATTGCGGGCGAGCGCTGTGGCAACGCCATAGACGGTGACCGGCACGGCGCGCGACGTGAACAGGCGATGCAGCCGCCAGAAACCGGCGCGCGAGCCATACTCGTAGATCGACTCCATGTTGGCATGCCGCTGGCCCGGCCAGGGCTGGGCACCGACGATCTCCGACAGGAAGGCCTCGGAGGCAGCGTCGCCGTGGAGGATGCAGTTCTCGCCACCTTCTTCATAGTTGACGACGAACTGCACCGCGATATGCGCGCCCTCCGGCCATGCGGCATCAGGAGGGTTGCGGCCGTAACCGACCATGTCGCGGGGATAGGTCTTGTCGATCATGTCGCATCACCTCGTCTGGTTGGGCGAATTGCCGGCGCCCGACACGGGAGAAGCAAGAGCGCGGCCAACTCAGTGCCCAACTCAGTGCATTGCCTCGTCATCGGGAAACGAACCACCGACATCGAGCGTCAGTTCATCTTCCCTTGTCCCATGGGTACGCGCCAGCCGGTTCCAGGCGCGCCAGCCAAACGGAATATAAGCGAGATAAAGAATGGTCAGCAGGCTGAGCACGTGGAACGGATAGCTGACCAGCAACATCGCCAGGATGACGACGCCGATCAGGATCGGCACCACCCATTCGCGTTGAATGCCGCCGTACTTCTTGCCCGAAAAGGTTGGCACGCGGCTGACCATCAGCGCTGCGATCAACACGACATAGGCGACCACCGCCGGCGCCGCCGCCTGCGGCACCTCGATGCCAACACGGTCGACGTAGATCGGCAGCAGGACGGCAAGCGCGCCAGCCGGGATCGGGACTCCGGTGAAGAAGTTGGCTTGCCAAGCCGGCTTGTCCTCGCCCAGCATGGTGTTGAAGCGGGCAAGGCGCAAGGCGCCGGCGATGGCGAACAACACGACGGCCACCCAGCCGAAAGAGTTGATGTCGCGGAAGTTCCAGACGAACAGCAGCAGCGGTGGCGCGACACCAAAGCTCAGGAAATCGCTGAGAGAATCGAGCTCGGCGCCGAACTTGGATGTAACGCGCAGATAGCGGGCCAGTCGGCCGTCGAGCCCGTCCAGTACGGCGGCGGCGAGGATGGCGTAGACCGCCATGTCGAAGCGTCCCTCGAAGCCCATGCGGATCGAGGTGAGCCCGGCACAGAGCGATAACAGCGTCACCAGATTGGGAATCACGCTACGGATCGGAATGCGACGAAGCCGCTTGGGGCGCTCCAAAGCTTCCGGCTCGGGATCGAACGGCGGAAAAAGTCCAGGCATTGCCGTCGCCTCAGGCCACACGCACGAAAGGCGTCTTGGTGGTGCCGTCGATGTCGGCAAGCACCGTCTCGCCGGCGATCGCCCGTGCCCCTTCTGAGACGAGCGCCGTCGCCGTCGTCGGCAGGTAGACGTCGACACGCGAACCGAAGCGGATGAGACCGAAGCGGTCGCCAACGGTAAGGCCTTCGCCCTCACGGGTGAAGGAGACGATGCGTCGAGCGATAAGCCCGGCAATCTGCACAACGCCGACCACACGGCCATCGGGGCGCTCGATCAGGAGACCGTTGCGCTCGTTGTCCTCGCTGGCCTTGTCGAGTTCGGCGTTGATGAATTTGCCAGCCTTGTAGGCGATGCGAGTCACCCGGCCGGTCACCGGCGCCCGGTTCACATGCACGTCGAAGACGTTCATGAACACGCAGATGCGAAGCAGCGGTTCAGGGCCGAGGCCGAGTTCGCGCGGCGGCACGGCGAGCCCCACCGAGGAGATACGTCCATCGGCCGGCGAAACGACCAGCGAATTCGAAACCGGCGTCACGCGCACCGGGTCGCGGAAGAACAGGGCGCACCAGATGGTGAGCGCCAACCCCAACCAGAACAGTGGCTCGAACAGCCAGCCGAGCAGCACGGTGGCCGCCAGGAAAATCAGGATGAACTTGTGCCCTTCCGGGTGGATTGGCGGCACGGCGTTCCGGATCGACTTCAGCACCGACATGTTATTTAGCCCGTGAAACCGCGGGGCAACCCCGCTGAGAGAAACGGACTTTTCGCACGAATGGCCGACACATGCAAAGCCGGTCACCACCGCGTATCGGTTGTTCACACCGCTTTCGACAAAAGGCGGCGGCGGGGGTTTCGCCCGGCCGCTTTCTTTGCTCAGGCCGGCACAGCTTCGTCACTGACCGACTTCCCGGCCTCGTTGCGCAGCAGATAGAAGGACGCACCGATGATCATCAGGGCGCCGATCCACAGATAGCCGCTTGGCGCATAGGCAAACACCAGCCATCCGGCCAGCGTGTTGAGCGGCAGTCGCACGTTGTCGAAGGTCTGAAGGTAGGAGGCGTCGGCGCGCGCATAGGCGAGAGTCAGGAGATATTGCGCCGCGGCGGTCAACGCGGCGAGCGCCAATACCACCCAGAGCACGGGACCTCCCGGCAGGGCAAAAGCAGCGCCGACGTCGAAGCCGGTCGAGGTCAGCAGGAACGCGGCGTTGATCGGCGTCAGCAATGCCAGGAGATAAACCGTCACCGCCTCAGGCCGCTCGACGGCGGCGAGCTGTTTGGTCATCACCGACGAAGCCGCCCACATCGCCGCCGCGCCGAGCGGCAGCAGGCTGTAGACCGAGAAGCTGTCCGACCAAGGCGCCAGGATCAGCATGCCACCGACGAAGCCGACGATGGTGGCAAGGGCCCGGTGCGGACCGATGCGCTCGCCAAGGATGAGCCGCGCCGCCACGATGACAATGAATGGCGACGTCATATCGACGGCCACCACCTGGGCGATCGGCACGCCGGCCGCCAGCGCGCCGACGAAGAACTGCACGCCGAGCGTTGCGAAGACCACACGAACGATGTGGGCCACCGGATGGGCGGTATGGAAGGCACCGGCGCCGAGTTTCAGCAGCGTGGGCAGGAAGAAAACGAGCGACAGGCCGTATTGCCAGAAGGCAAGCGCCTGCGATGAGAAATGATAGGTTCCGGTCACCCATTGGGTGAGCACGTTGATGGCCGCGAAGATGACGCCGGCGGACACCATGTAGATCGCCCCGAGCACGGGAAACGATCGGGTCTTGTTCGGGCTCTGATCCAAGGTTCGGATCCTTAACAAAGGAGCGACACGGAATCAGGGCGATCAGGCCATGCAAGCACTCGATCGCAACCGGTTTACACCGTCGCGAACGGGATTTTCAGCATACCCTTCTCTTTCATCCGGACTGTACCGTCGGCTCCGGAATCCAACCGGATCTGCTGACCCCCGGCTTTCGGCCGGAGCGCTCGCGGGCTAGGCGGCTTTCGCCACCATTACCGCCGGTGGGGAATTTCACCCCGCCCCGAGAATGGTCGCCGGCCTGGGAACTCCATGCCAGCACAAGGACTTTAGTCCGAGAAGCATTCGAAATCAAAGGCGACACACCGTTTCCACGCGCATGACAGTCATGTTCTCCGACATGTGATCGCTATCCTCTCGACCCTTGACCGCGCTTCCGGCATAAACCGGACGGAAAACGAGAAAGCCATGCTTATTCCGCTGATTGTCGCCTGTGCGCTGTTTATGGAAAATCTGGACAGTTCGGTGGTCGCCACTTCATTGCCACAGATCGCCACCGACCTCGGGGTCGATCCGATTTCCCTGAAGCTAGCCTTCACGAGCTATCTGATCTCGGTGGCTGTCTTCTTGCCAATTTCTGGCTGGATGGCCGACCGCTTCGGCGCCCGAACCGTCTTTCGTCTCGCCATCCTGGTGTTCGTGACCGGATCAGTGCTCTGCGGCCTGTCGTCGTCGCTCGAAGGTTTCGTCGCCGCCCGCATCGTCCAGGGTGCCGGCGGTGCCATGATGGTGCCTGTTGGCCGGCTGGTGATGCTGCGTTCGGTGCAGAAGTCCGACTATCTGCGCGCCATGAGCTGGTTGACGGTGCCGGCAATGATCGGTCCCGTGCTGGGACCACCGCTCGGCGGCTTCATCACCACCTATTTCCAATGGCGCTGGATATTCTGGATCAACGTCCCGATCAGCGTTGTCGGCCTCGTCCTCGTCAGCATTTTCATCAAGAACTACAAGGAAGAAAATCTGCCGCCGCTCGACATGCGCGGCTTCCTGCTGTCCGGCATCGGGCTCGCCGGCTTTGTGTTCGGCGTCGCCGCGGGCGGAATCGGCGTGCTTCCCTCCTGGGTCGACTTCGTCCTAATCGCTGTCGGCGCGGCCTCACTCTGTGCCTACGCCCGCCATGCGGTGGAAACGCCCGACCCGCTGATGGACTTGAATCTGTTCCGCTTGCCGACATTCCGCGCGTCAGTGCTCGGCGGCCTTCTGTTCCGCATCGGCGTTGGCGCTATTCCCTTCCTACTGCCCCTTCTTCTTCAGCTCGGCTTCGGTATGACGCCGTTCGAAAGCGGCATGCTCACCTTCGCCACCGCAGCCGGTGCCGTGTTCATGAAGTTTTCCGCGCCGCGCATCGTCCGCGCCTACGGCTTTCGCATGGTGCTGATGGTCAACACGCTGTTCACCACCGCTTTCCTGCTGGCCATCCTCTCCTTCAGCAAGGAGACGCCGCATGTGGTGATCTTCGCAGTGTTGCTGGTCGGCGGTTTCTTCCGCTCGCTGCAATTCACCGCGCTCAATGGTCTTGCCTTCGCGGAGGTGGACAACCGGCACATGAGCCACGCCACCTCGATCTCCTCGGTCGGTCAACAAATCTCAGCGGCGCTCGGTGTCGCGGTTGGCGCCACCGCCCTTGAGATCACCCGGTCGATGCGCGGCGACATGGCCGTGCTGCCGACGGACTTCGTGCCGGCCTTCCTGGCGCTGGCGGTAATCGGCCTTCTCTGCATCCCGATCTATGCCCGCATGTCGCCGAACGCAGGATCCGAAGTCTCCGGCCATCGCGCCGAGGCCGCCGGGGAACCGTCAGTCTAGCCGGGTTGCCGGGTCGATGTGCGCCCCGGTCCACTGCGCACCGGCCCAGGGGCGCCACCAGCGATAGGCTGGATCGATTGCCTCCGGCACCGGGTCGAAACCGGACGAGCCCCAGGGATTGCAGCGAAGAATGCGGGCGAGCCCCATCCAGCCGCCGGCCCACAGGCCGAAGCGGCTGATCGCCTCGTCGGTATAGCTCGAACAGGTGGGAAGATGGCGGCACTGCCGCCCCATCAACGGCGACAAGACCAACTGATAGACCCGGATCAACGCCCTGCCAACGAGACGCCCGGGCGTCAACCGAGGCGGCAGTGCGGCCGCGCTGGGATGATCATCCCCGATGGTGTGTTTCCGCCCGCATCCGCACATGGTTGATCCCTAGCCGGCGAGGCGCGCGGCGGCGATATCGTCGAGGCAGGCAACCACCGCCTCGAATACCAGCATGGTCGAGGCATGCCGCGCCTTGAAGTCGCGCACCGGCTCGAGGTAGCGGAGTTCGGCGAAGCGACCGGTCGGCGGAGCGCCGTTCTCCTTCAGCATGGCGAGCATTTCATCGCGCGCCTGCCTGAGGTCGGCCGCGGTGGCGCCCACCACGCTTTTCGCCATCACCGCCGCCGCCGCCTGCCCGAGGGCGCAGGCCTTGACCTCATGGGCATAGTCGGCAACGACATCGCCCTCCATCCGGAGATCGACGGTGATCCGCGAACCACATAGCTTCGCGTTGCGTGTCGCCGTGGCGTCCGGCGCGGCAAGACGGCCAATGCGGCCGATGTTGCCGGCCAACTCGAGAATGTGCGCATTGTAGATATCGTCGAGCATGCTGACACCTTCGGCAGATGGCTGAGCATATTGTCCTGCTCCTCGCCAACCACCTTTGAACTCCGGGACATGGCGCGTATATAGGCCTGAGACGGCCTTCCCGCCAAGCGCGGCGACACGCCGGACGTTGTGGCCTCCGCCTTACCCGCGCGAGACCTCAGGAAGGACCAAGCATGGACGATGCCATCTTCACCGCCGGCGCCCGTAAGACTCGCCGCCCCAGCCGCGAGGAAGCCGAGGCTGCCGTCCGTACGCTCATCGCCTATGCCGGCGAAGATCCGGAGCGCGAGGGGCTGCGCGACACACCCAAGCGCGTCGTCAAGGCCTATGCCGAACTATTCTCCGGCTATAGCCAGACCGACGAGGAGGTGCTCGACCGCATCTTCACCGAGGTGGCGGGCTACGAGGAACTGATCCTCGTGCGGGACATCCCCTTCTATTCCCACTGCGAGCACCACATGGTGCCGTTCATCGGCAAGGCGCATATCGCCTATTATCCGACCACAGGCGTCGTTGGCCTCTCCAAGCTCGCTCGCATCGTCGAGATGTATGCCCGTCGCCTGCAGACGCAGGAAACCATGACCGCCCAGGTCAGCAACGCCATCGAGAAGGTGCTGAAGCCGCGGGGCTGCGCCGTTCTGATCGAGGCCGAGCACCTCTGCATGGCGATGCGTGGTGTGCAGAAGCCCGGCGCCTCGACGGTCACCGCCCGCTTCACCGGCTGCTTCAAGACCGACCCCACCGAACAGGCCCGCTTCATGATGATGGTGCGCGGCGAAGGCAAGTGATCCCGACATGACGTCCGAGATAAAACTGTTCCCGCCCGCCGGCGACAAGCCGGCGCTTGAAGCGGGCGATGTGCTGACCCCGCGCTTCGCACCGGACGGCACGATCGCCTGCGTCACCGTCGATGCCGACAGCGGTCAAGTGCTGATGGTCGCCTATATGAACGCCGAGAGCCTCGCGCTGACCATCCAAACCGGCGAAGGCTGGTACTGGAGCCGGTCGCGCAGCGAGCTCTGGCACAAGGGTGCCACCTCCGGCAACGTGCAAAAGGTGGTGGAACTGTTGACCGACTGTGATCAGGATGCGCTCGTGTTGCGTGTGCGCGTGGACGGCGCCGGTGCCACCTGCCACACCGGACAGCTCTCCTGCTTCTATCGACGCGCGCCCCTCGGCCAGAACGCGGCCGAAGGTCCGGTGCGGCTCGAACACGTCGGCGGCGACCGCCTGTTTGATCCGGCCGAAGTCTATGGACATGGGCATTGACGGCTTTGCCGCATTCTTCCGCAATTGACACCGCATCCACAGTCGCGACGGCATCGCAGGCTGATCTTGCTGCGGGCAAATCAATGCCCATCGCCGGATCGTCGCCATTTGGCGATCAGACAGTCAGGTTATGGCTTTCGTCGCCAAAGCTGAACTGGATGCCGGCTTCCTCATCTCGCGACCAGGCAACGACGCCGTCCAGCACCATCTTCTGTGACGGAATACGAACGATGACCGGATCACCCGGCTCGAACAACATGCCGTTGGTACGGACACGACAGCCGCTGTGGCTGATGTTTTCGACAATGCAGGCGATATCGCGCGGTTCGGAATGGACCAGAGCCGGCCAGTGACAGTTCAGTCGATCTGCCCGCCGCTGCTCGCCAACCCTGACGGTGGGATTGCGCAAGCGAGCGATGAGTTCCGCCATTTCCCGCTTTGAGAACTTCGAGGACTTATGCACTCTAGAAATCCATCGTTGGCAACAATTCTAGATAGAGCCCTTCTCGTTAATCCTTAGTTTCCTGCATTCGGGCCTTCGAACCGTTCCGGCTGAGAGAATCCTGGGTTTGCATCGATACCCAAGTCAGGTCTATCCTAAGGACAAACCCCTATCGAGCCGCAACTTCACCAGTCCATGCCCCATTCGCTCTCGCTGCGTACCGCCGATACGCTTGCCGTGGTTGGCAAAGCCGACTGGGATCGCCTCGCCAATCCCGGCTGGGAGACGGGACCGCGCGGCGCCATCCTCTGGAGGGGGGATGGATCGCCCTCCCCCTACAATCCCTTCATCAGCTACGATTTCCTGCTCGTCTGCGAGGAATCGGGGTGCGCCGCCGCCGAGACCGGCTGGCTGCCGAGCCATCTTTTATTGGAGGACGAGGACGGTCGCCTCATTGGCGCCGCGCCCGCCTATCTGAAGGGCCACTCTTACGGCGAATATGTCTTCGACCACGGCTGGGCCGACGCCTGGGAACGAGCCGGCGGGCAATACTATCCCAAGCTGCAATCCTCCGTTCCATTCACCCCGGTCTCCGGTCCGCGCCTCCTGGCCGCCGACGACGCAACGCGACGGGCGCTGGCTCGGGGCATGAAACTCGTGGCCGACCGCTACGGGCTCTCCTCGGCGCATGTCACCTTTGTCGACGAGCACAGTGCCGCCGCGCTTGGCGCAGAAGGCTGGCTCGAGCGCCTCGACCAGCAGTTCCAGTTCAGGAACGAGGGCTACGCCACCTATGAGGACTTCCTTGGCCGTCTTGCCTCGCGCAAGCGCAAGACGCTGAAGCGTGAGCGACGGGAAGCCTTGCAGAACGGCATCAGCGTGGAGTGGGTCACCGGTAGCGACCTCACCGAAGCCCACTGGGACGCCTTCTTTGCCTTCTACATGGATACCGGCAACCGCAAATGGGGTACGCCCTATCTCAACCGTCGCTTCTTTTCATTGCTGTCCGAGCGGATGGCCGACCGTATCCTGCTGGTGATGGCGCGTCGGGCCGGCCGCTACATTGCCGGCGCGCTCAATCTCATCGGCTCCGACCGTCTCTACGGACGCAATTGGGGAGCCATCGAGGAGCACCCCTTCCTGCATTTCGAGGTCTGCTACCACCAGGCCATCGATTACGCGATCGAGCACCATCTGGCGGTGGTCGAGGCGGGCGCGCAAGGCGAACACAAGCTCTCCCGAGGCTATCTGCCGGAGACGACCCGTTCGGCCCACTATATTGCCGATGCCGGATTGCGGCGCGCCGTGGCGGACTTTCTGGGCCGAGAAAAACGCGCCGTCCTCCGCGCCGAAACGGAACTGGAAAGCCTTGGCCCCTTCCGCCGCGAACCGCTTCAGGAACAGGATTGACCGACCGGGCGCGAGGGACCACCTTGCGCGCCGAAAGTTCCTCCTGGGAGAGCACGATGACCGCTTATGATGCCGACAACATCTTCGCCAAGATCCTGCGCGGCGACATTCCCGCCTTCAAAGTCTATGAAGACGCCGACGCTCTCGCCTTCATGGATGTCATGCCGCAGTCGGATGGCCATACGCTGATTCTTCCAAAGACACCGGCCCGCAACATCCTCGACGTTGATCCGGACGTTCTCGCCACACTCATCAAGGTTACGCAGAAGGTTGCCAAGGCAGCGGTAAAAGCCTTCAAGGCCGACGGTGCCCTCGTCATGCAATATAACGAAGCGCCGGCTGGACAGACCGTCTTCCACCTGCATTTCCACGTCGTCCCACGCTACGTCGGCGTGCCGCTGCGGCCACACACCGGCAAGATGGCCGACAGCGCCCTGCTCACCAGCCACGCCGAGAAACTCAAGGCCGCCCTGGCCGAGTGAGATCAAGCCTCAAAGGTTTTCGCGATCGAAGGCCGCGCGTGCCGCCTCAACCGCGCCGCGCGTCCTGACCGCCCAATCAACCAGCCCAGACAACGGCGTCATCAGCGACCGACCGAGATCGGTCAGACTGTATTCGACGGCCGGAGGCGTGGTCGGAAACACCTTGCGGGACACATAGCCATCGCGCTGCAGATCGCGCAGCGTCTGCGTCAGCATGCGCTGGGAAATGTCGGGAATGGCGCGCTTGAGCTCGCCGAAGCGATGCGGTCGCAAGGCCAGTGTCAACACCATCAGCGTGCTCCACTTGTCGCCGATACGGTCGAGCACGCCACGAACCGGGCAGGCATCGAAGTTCGGCTCGGTGCTGATCGCCTGTTGAAAGCCTTCGAGCATGCTGTCCACATCGCCGGGAATTGCCGTCGTCACCGGTTCCCTCCAAGTAACTAACGCAGGTCAAACTGCCGTCTTGCCTGCCAGAACCCGATCTCTATTTTAGGCATGGTCTCGAAAAGAGACAATATTGCATTTCCAAACTAAGGAACGTTCATGAGCGAGAAACTGATGGTCACGGGCGCGGCTGGCAAGCTCGGCCGTAGTGTGGTCACCCTTCTTCTCGACGAGTTCGGCATTGCGCCCGCCGACATCGTCGCCGGCACTCGCGACCCTGGCAAGCTCGCCGATCTTGCCGCACGCGGCGTCACGACGCGGGCCGTCGATTTCAGCAAGCCCGACACGTTGGTGCCCGCCTTTACCGGCATCGACCGCCTGCTCATCGTATCGACGGACGCCATCGGCAGCCGCCTCGCCGGCCAGCAGGCGGCCGTGGCCGCGGCGAAGGCTGCGGGCGTCAAGGGCATCGTCTACACCTCCGCGCCCAACCCTCACGGCGCCAATCATCCGCTGTTCTTTGCAGGCGATCACGCCGGTACCGAGACGGCCATTTTCGACAGCGGCCTGCCCTACCGCATCCTGCGTAACCACTGGTACCACGAGAACTTCTTCATGAGCTTGCCGGCCGTGGTTAAGCAGGGCACCTGGTACACGTCGGACAAACTTGGCACCAAGGTGACCTATGTCGCCCATGACGATTGCGCCCGCGCCGCCGCCGCTGCCCTGACCCGCCCGTGGGCTGGCGACAAAACCATCTACGACATCACCAGCGACGAAACGTTCACAACCGAGAAAGTGGCCAGCCTGGCCTCCGGAATACTCGGCAAGCCGATTAGCGTCGTGCGGCTGATGCCCGAGGTGCTCGCCAGCAATCTCAAGGCAGCCGGCGTGCCCGATTTCGTCATCACGCTGATGCTTTCGATGGACGCAACCAACAGCGCCGGCCTGCTGGCGAAAACGTCCGGCGCCGTGCAGGAGCTGACCGGGCGCAAACCGCGCTCGCTTGCCGCCTTCTTCGAAGCAAACCGGACTGCTTTCATCGCATGACGGAAAGAGGTGCCGGTCGCGGCGCCTCCACCTTTTACTCGCCATGCCCTCAGGCGTCGGGATCGAACCCCTCAAACACCAGCTGAGCGCCGAAATCCGTCGCCGCCTGACGCTCATCCGGCTTGCGGATGGTCCAGGCCGTGACGGGCAGCTTCCACTCGTCGCGCGCCCGGCGGCTGACGTCGTTGCCAAGCAGCTTCACCCAATAACTGACGAACTGGAATTGCGACCACGAGCGATGGGAAAGCGTGGCAAGCTCCTCGCGCCCCAGGAAGCGGTAGTGATTGTAGTCCTCGGCACTCGACGCATCGTCGGCGACGATGCCGCGCGGCAGCTCGGGCGCGATCTCCGCAAGATCCTGGATCTGACGCGGATCGAAGGATTCCACCACCACCGGCCCATCATAGGTCGCCAGTTCCCGGGCGGTCGCCTCGACAAGGTCGCGCTGGCGTTCGGCAAAATAGCTTTTGATCTCGATGACAAGGCCGGTTCGCCCGCCGACGAGATCGAGCACCTCCTTGAGCGTCGGGATGCGATCATCGGTACCAACCATCGGGATGGCCTTGAGTTCGGCCATCGTCCGGCCGGCAACCGGCCCCTTGCCGGTGGTCAGACGGTCGAGAACGTCATCGTGGAAAACGTAGACGACGCCGTCGGCGGAGAGATGGACGTCCATCTCCATCGGGAAACCCGCCCGCGCGGCAGCGTCGAAAGCCGAAAGCGTATTCTCGATTCGCCCCACCTTGGCGTCATGCAGGCCACGGTGAGCGATGGGGCGGGCGGTCAGCCAGGGAAAATCGGTCATTTGCCTCAGGAAACCTCGATGATGGCGTCGATTTCCACCGCGACGCCGAGCGGTAAGGCAGCGACACCAACAGCCGTGCGGCTGTGCTTGCCCTTGTCACCCAGGACATTAGCGAGGAGATTTGACGCTCCGTTGACGACCTGCGGCTGATCGGTGAACTCCGGAGCGGAATTGACGAAGGCATTGAGACGGACGACCCGCACGATACGGTCGAGATCGCCGACGGCGGCCTTTGCCTGCGCTAGAATGTTAAGCGCACAGAGTTCGGCCGCTTTCTGCCCGCCGGCCACGTCGACATCGACGCCGAGTTTGCCCGTGACGGCAGCGCCGGCAGTCGTCTTGGAAATCTGGCCCGAGACGAACAACAAGTTGCCGGTACGGACGTAAGGCACGTAGTTGGCAACGGGCGCGATCGCTTCGGGCAACGCCAGGCCAAGGCCCTTGAGGGCGGTTTCAACGGAACTGGTCATTTGGAAAACCTCCGGAATAAGTGGCCGGAGTCATGCCCCATCATGCCGGCAAGCGCAACTCGCCCGTCGAGACGTGCGCCCATCCACTATACGATCGGTTGATGTTTGGGGGAGTATACGTGCTATCTTGTGTTCACTATCCGCATACTCAACGAATCCATTTTGCAGACAGGCCGGGGATCCATGATGAATTTGCTTTTCCGGTCGGCGATGATCGCCTGCGCCTTTTCGGCGCTGATCGAACCGACGCTTGCTGGCGGTTTGGTACCGCACCGTGTTGCCTACGATCTCTCTCTCGAGGGCAATCCGCAGATGAGCGACCTCAGCGTCAACATGAAAGGGCGCATGGTCTACGAATTCACCGGCAATGCTTGCGAGGGCTATTCGGTCAACTTTCGTTTCGTGTTGGAAACCGGTGACGCCGGGGGCAACTCGGCGGTCACAGATCTGCGGAACAAGAATTTCGAGAGCGGCGACGGTCGCAGCTTTAATTTTCAGTCCCAGACCTTCGTCAACGAGGTGCAGACCGAGGACGTCAACGGCACGGCCATACGCGACGGCGACAAGGTCAACGTCAAGCTGAAGCTCACCGAGAACACCGAGTTCACGATCGACAAGCCGGTGATGTTCCCCACCACCCAGCTCATCAAGACCATCGCTGAAGCCGAGAAGGGAACCACCGTCTTTTCCGACGATATTTATGATGGCTCCGATGGCGGGCAGCACGTGTTCCATACCTCGACGGTCATCGGCACGCCAAGGACCAACCCGCCCGACGAGAGCGAGAAGCCGATCGGGGACCTGCGGCGTTGGCCGGTCACCGTCTCCTACTTTGGGGCTGGGGCCGGCGGCGACCAGCCGCCGGACTATTCGATCTCCTTCGACCTGTGGGAGAACGGCATCTCGTCGAAGATGCGCCTCGACTACGGCGACTTCGTCCTCAACGGCAAGATCGCCCACCTGGAATTGCTGCCGGAGACCGCCTGCAACACGCCATCGGCTTCCGCTGCCGAACCTCCTGCCACAACGCCGCCGGTCGGCAACAATCCGGCTGCTGATGGCAAGCCAGCCACCACCGACCAGCCCGCGACGGAAACTCCAAAGACGGAACCGGAAGGCGATAAGGCCCAGCAGCCCAAGACCGATGCGCCAGCCGCTCCGGCCGAGCCTAGCGTGGTGAAACCCGCCAACTGACGGCTCACCCCGCTGCCGGTCTCACCGGCCGGACAAACAGTCCGAGAGCCAGAAGCATCAGCGCGGCGGCAACGATAAAGGAAACGTCGGGGCTGCGGATCGGCGCAGCCTCCGACAGAAAGTAGCCGAAAACCTGGGTGTAGAAGATCGCCCCGGCGAGCATGGCGAGATTCATCAGCGCCGAGATACCGCCCTGCAGCGAGCCTTGCGTGTTCTCCGGCACCGCCTTCGACATCAGTGCCGCCAGCATGGGATGGGCGAAGCCTTCGACGGCATTGACCACCAGCATGACCACGACGACCACCGTCGTCGGCGACAGGGCAAAACCTATGCAGGTCAGGGCCGCTCCGGCGAGGCCGACCACTGCCATTCGCCGCTCACCCCAACGGACCACCGCCGGACCGGTGCCGAATCCCTGCAAAAGCGCCACGGTAAGGCCGGAGGCGGCAAGCGTCAGACCGACGGTAGTGCCTGACCAGCCGTATTTGGCCATGCCCCAGAACGCCCAGATTGCCGGATAGACGGAGGTGCCGAACAGAAACACCGTCAACACCAGCGCATAAGGCAGAACACTGGGATAGCGACCGAACACGGCGAGCACGCCCAGCGGATTGGCCTCGCGCCATTGAAATGCGCGGCGGCTGTTTCGGGCAAGCGTCTCGGGCAGCGCCACGAGGCCGAACAGGAAATTGAATCCGGCCAGCGCCGCCGCGGCCCAGAAGGGAACACGCGTGCCGAACTCTCCCAAAAGACCGCCGATCGCCGGCCCCAGCACGAAGCCAAGGCCGAAGGCGGCGGTCATCCGGCCGAAGGAGCGGGCGCGATTCTCAGGTGCGCTGACGTCGGCTAGGCAGGCGCTGGCAATGACATACGACGAGCCACAGATGCCGGCGATCAGCCTGCCGACGAACAGCCACAGTACGGTCGGCGCCAGGGCTTGAACGACATAGTCAACCGCCAGACCAGCGATGGCGAGCAACAGCAACGGGCGGCGTCCGAACCGGTCGGACAACGCGCCAGCCAGCGGGGCGAACGTGAATTGCGCCAGGCTGAAAGTGGCAAACAGCCAACCGCCGATCCGGGCGGCCTCGTCGAGCCCGGTGCGGCCGACTTCCTCGATGAGGCGCGGCAGCACCGGAATGATGAGGCCAAAACCGACCACGTCGAGAAACACGGCAATCAGCGCGAAGGCGGTTGCCCGGCGCGCTTCGACGGCCGTGACAAGGGTGGAGCGATCGGCGGCATCCATCGGCGATATCCTGTGAAATGGAGCAGCGGACTGTAAGGCACCGGGTGTCAGAACCTGTCCGCACCGGTGAGGTCGGACCAAATCAACTGGCCCGAAATCGGGATAGGGGGGATCATTTCTGATCCACCCCTCCCACACCACCCGGCATGCGGGTCCGCACCGGGCGGTTCGCGAGATTGAGGTCAAGCAAGTCTGGTCATTCCCATGTGGTCGGCCCATTTG